>Ga0172372_10004673_pt1 | contig 19361 bp, 14 predicted proteins | sample LakKiv5m_2_FD_114544 | JGI IMG/M metagenome (GOLD analysis project Ga0172372, IMG submission 114544) | Freshwater microbial communities from Kabuno Bay, South-Kivu, Congo - kab_092012_9.5m | ecosystem: Environmental > Aquatic > Freshwater > Lake | place: Democratic Republic of the Congo...
CCGCGCGCCTGATCGCCGAGCGCTTCCCCGCGGCGCGCCCGGTCGATCCCGCCCGCATCGGTCCGAGCATCGAGGCCGCGTGGCTCAGCCGACCCGGGGGGCCGGTCCTCGCGACATTCCGGATCGTCCGGCCGGGGATGCCTTCGCGCCATGCGCTCGCGATCCTGAACGATAGCTGAAGAACCCGCCGGCAGACCGGCGCATCACCGAAACGGAAGGGCTGACGATGGCCATACTCGTGAACGAAAACACCCGCGTGATCTGCCAGGGCTTCACCGGCAGCCAGGGCACCTTCCATTCCGAACAGGCGATCGCCTACGGCACGAAGATGGTCGGCGGCGTGACCCCGGGCAAGGGCGGGACCGAGCATCTGGGCCTGCCCGTCTTCAACTCGGTCCACGAGGCGCGCGCGCGCACCGGGGCGGATGCGAGCGTGATCTACGTCCCGCCCCCCTTCGCGGCGGATTCGATCCTCGAGGCGATCGACGCGGAGATCCCCCTCATCGTGTGCATCACCGAGGGGATCCCGGTTCTCGACATGATGCGGGTCAAGCGGGCGCTGGCGCATTCGCCCTCGCGCCTCATCGGGCCGAACTGCCCCGGCGTCATCACCCCCGGCGCGTGCAAGATCGGCATCATGCCCGGCCACATCCACCGCCGCGGCAAGGTGGGCGTGGTGTCGCGCTCGGGCACGCTGACCTATGAGGCCGTCAAGCAGACGACGGATGTGGGGCTTGGCCAATCGACCTGCGTCGGCATCGGGGGCGACCCGATCAAGGGCACCGAGCATATCGACGTGCTCGAATGGTTCCTCGCCGACCCCGAGACCGAGGCCATCATCATGATCGGCGAGATCGGCGGCGCGGCCGAGGAAGAGGCGGCGGCCTTCCTCGCGGCCGAGACGAAGAGGGGCCGGGGCAAGCCGACGGCGGGCTTCATCGCCGGCCGCACCGCCCCGCCCGGCCGGCGGATGGGGCACGCGGGCGCCATCGTCTCGGGCGGCAAGGGCGATGCGGGTTCGAAGATCGAGGCGATGAAATCGGCGGGCATCGTGGTGGCCGACAGCCCCGCGGGCCTCGGCCAGGCGGTGCTGGCCGCCATGGGCCGCTGAGACAGACAGGAAAGGGCGAGAGATGACCGAGCAATCCCCGAACGCGCAATTCCACGCCTCTTCCTTCCTGCAGGGCGCGAACGCCGATTACGTCGATGCGCTGGCCGCCCGCCATGCCGAGGATCCGGGCAGCGTCGATGCGCAATGGGCCGAGTTCTTCCGCGCGCTCGGCGACGATCCGCGCGACGCCCGCCGCGCCGCCGAGGGGCCGAGCTGGGCGCGCCCCGACTGGCCGCCCACACCCGCCGACGATCTGACGCTCGCGCTGATGGGCGCCTTTCCGGCCGAGGTGCGCGCCAAGGCCGAGAAGATCGCGGCGAAGGCCGCCGAAGGGGGCGTGAGCATCAGCGACGCGCAGATCCAGCGCGCGGTGCTCGATTCGATCCGGGCGCTGATGATCATCCGCGCGCACCGCATCCGCGGGCACCTCGCGGCCGATCTCGATCCGCTCGGCATGCGCGAGACCTCCGCGCATCCCGAGCTCGACCCCGCCTCCTACGGCTTTAGCGAAGCCGACATGGACCGGCCGATCTTCATCGACAACGTGCTCGGCCTCCAGACCGCGAGCATGCGCCAGATCCTCGAGATCGTGCGGCGCACCTATTGCGGCACCTTCGCGCTGCAGTACATGCACATTTCCGACCCCGAGCAGGCGAGCTGGCTCAAGGAGCGGATCGAGGGCTACGGCAAGGAAATCGCCTTTACCCAGAATGGGCGCAAGGCGATCCTCAACAAGCTCGTCGAGGCCGAGGGCTTCGAGAAGTTCTGCCATGTCAAGTTCATGGGCACCAAGCGCTTCGGGCTCGACGGGGGCGAGGCGCTGATCCCCGCGATGGAGCAGATCATCAAGCGGGGCGGCGCGCTCGGCGTGCGCGACATCGTCATCGGGATGCCCCACCGCGGGCGGCTGTCGGTGCTCGCCAACGTCATGGGCAAGCCCTACCGCGCGATCTTCAACGAATTCCAGGGCGGCTCGTTCAAGCCCGAGGATGTCGACGGCTCGGGCGACGTGAAATACCACCTCGGCGCCTCGTCCGACCGCGCGTTCGACGGCAACACGGTGCATCTGTCGCTGACGGCCAACCCCTCGCACCTCGAGGCGGTCAACCCGGTCGTGCTCGGCAAGGTGCGCGCCAAGCAGGACCAGTTGGGCGACGCCGACCGCGCCAAGGTGCTGCCCATCCTGCTGCACGGCGATGCGGCCTTTGCCGGCCAGGGGGTCGTGGCCGAGTGCTTCGGGCTCTCGGGCCTCAAGGGCCACCGCACCGGCGGCACGATCCACATCGTCGTCAACAACCAGATCGGCTTCACCACGGCGCCGAGCTATTCGCGCTCATCGCCCTATCCGACCGACATCGCGCTGATGGTCGAGGCGCCGATCTTCCACGTCAACGGCGACGACCCCGAGGCGGTCGTCCACGCCGCCAAGGTCGCGACCGAGTTCCGCCAGAAGTTCCACAAGGACGTGGTCATCGACATCTTCTGCTATCGCCGCTTCGGCCACAACGAGGGCGATGAGCCCATGTTCACGAACCCGGCGATGTATACCCGCATCAAGCGGCACAAGACGACGCTGCAACTCTATACCGAGCGGCTCGTGCGCGACGGCCTGATCCCCGAGGGCGAGATCGAGGACATGAAGGCGGCCTTCCAGGCGCGCCTCAACGAGGAGTTCGAGACGGCGAAGGACTACAAGCCCAACAAGGCCGACTGGCTCGACGGGCGCTGGTCGCATCTCGACCGCGAAGGCGAGGACTACACCCCCGGCGATACCGCCATCGCGCCCGAGACGCTGGCCGAGGTGGGCGCCGCGCTGACGCGCGTCCCCGACCGCTTCGATCTGCACAAGACGGTCGGCCGCCAGCTCGAGGCCAAGCGCGAGATGTTCGCGACCGGCAAGGGCTTCGACTGGGCCACCGCCGAGGCGCTCGCCTTCGGGAGCCTGCTGACCGAGGGCTTCCCCGTCCGCCTCTCGGGTCAGGACTGCACGCGCGGCACCTTCAGCCAGCGCCACTCGGCCTTCATCGACCAGACGACGGAGGAGCGCTTCTATCCGCTCAACCACATCCGCGAGGGCCAGTCGCGCTACGAGGTCATCGACTCGATGCTCTCGGAATACGCGGTGCTCGGCTTCGAATACGGCTTTTCCCTCTCGGAGCCGAACGCCCTCGTGATGTGGGAGGCGCAGTTCGGCGATTTCGCGAACGGCGCGCAGATCATGTTCGACCAGTTCATCAACTCGGGCGAACGCAAGTGGCTGCGGATGTCGGGCCTCGTCATGCTGCTGCCGCACGGCTTCGAGGGGCAGGGGCCCGAACATTCCTCGGCCCGGCTCGAACGCTTCCTGCAGCTTTCGGCCGAGGACAACTGGATCGTCGCCAACTGCACCACGCCCGCCAACTACTTCCACATCCTGCGCCGCCAGATCCACCGCAGCTTCCGCAAGCCGCTGGTGCTGATGACGCCCAAGTCGCTGCTGCGCCACCCGATGTGCATCAGCCGGGCCGAGGAGTTCACCACCGGCTCGACCTTCCACCGCGTGCTGTGGGACGATGCCGAAAAGGGCAACTCGACGCTGAAGCTCCAGCCCGACGCCCGCATCCGCCGCGTCGTGATCTGCTCGGGCAAGGTCTATTTCGACCTCCTGGCCGAGCGCGACGCGCAGGGCCTCGATGATGTCTACCTGCTCCGGCTCGAACAGTTCTATCCGTTCCCGGCGCTCTCGATGGTGCGCGAGCTCGAGCGCTTCAAGCAGGCAGAGATCGTCTGGTGTCAGGAGGAACCCAAGAACCAGGGCGGCTGGTCCTTCGTCGAGCCGAACCTCGAATGGGTGCTGACCCGCATCAAGGCCCGCAGCACGCGCGCCACCTACGCCGGCCGCGCCGCCTCGGCCTCGCCCGCCACGGGGCTCGCGAGCCACCACAAGGCCGAACAGGCCGCGCTCGTGGCCGAGGCGCTCGGCCGCGCCGGGGCCTGAACCTTGGGGGCCGACGATCCCCGCGCCCGCATCGGGCGCGATACCCCGAAACCGCGGCGCCCCGCCGCCGCAATCCAGACCGCGCAAGGGCGTTCCCGCCAGCGCAGAAGAGGGCAGAATGGTTGACGTGATGGTGCCCGCCCTGGGCGAAAGCGTGTCCGAGGCCACGGTCGCGACCTGGTTCAAGAAGCCGGGCGACGCGGTCAGGCAGGACGAGATGCTCTGCGAACTCGAGACCGACAAGGTCTCGGTCGAGGTGCCGAGCCCCGCCACCGGCACGCTCTCCGAGATCCTCGTTCCCGCGGGCGCGACGGTCGCCGCCGGCGCCCGCCTCGGCATCGTCGCCGAAGGCGCGGGTGCCGCCACCGCCCCGGCCGCCCCCGCCCCCGCCCCGGCTGCCCCGGCCCCCGCCGCACCCCCCGCACGGGCGGTCGAGGATGCCCCCTCCGCGCGCAAGCTCATGGCAGAGACGGGCACCCCGCGCGAAGCCGTCACCCCCACGGGCCGCGACGGCCGCGTGATGAAGGAGGACGTCCAGCGCGCCCTCGCCGCCCCGGCGGCACCGCCCGCCGCCACCCCGGCCCCCGCTCCTGCTCCCATCCCGCGCGCGCCCGTCCCCGCCGACGACGCCGCCCGCGAGGAGCGCGTCCGCATGACGCGCCTGCGCGCCACCATCGCCCGCCGCCTCAAGGACGCGCAGAACACCGCCGCCATGCTCACGACCTACAACGAGGTCGACATGTCCGCGGTGATGGAGCTGCGCAACAGCTACAAGGACAGCTTCGAGAAGAAGCACGGCGTCAAGATGGGCTTCATGTCCTTCTTCGTGCGCGCCTGCTGCCATGCGCTCAAGGAAGTGCCCGAGGTCAACGCCGAGATCGACGGCCAGGACATCGTCTACAAGAACTACGTCCACATGGGCGTCGCCGTCGGCACGCCCTCGGGCCTCGTCGTGCCGGTGGTGCGCGACGCCGACCGCCTCTCGCTCGCCCAGATCGAGAAGAAGATCGCCGAGCTGGGCCTGCGCGCCCGCGACGGCAAGCTCTCGATGGCCGAGATGCAGGGCGGCTCCTTCACCATCTCGAACGGCGGCGTCTACGGCTCGCTCATGTCCTCGCCGATCCTGAACCCGCCGCAGTCGGGGATCCTCGGCATGCACAAGATCCAGGACCGCCCCGTCGTCGTCGGCGGCCAGATCGTCGTCCGCCCGATGATGTATCTCGCCCTCAGCTACGACCACCGCATCGTCGACGGCAAGGGCGCGGTCACCTTCCTCGTGCGCGTCAAGGACGCCCTCGAGGATCCCCGCCGGCTGCTCCTGGACCTCTAGCCCGATGGGCCTCGCGCGCGCCCTGACGCCCCTCGCCGCCTGCCTCGCCCTCGCCCCGGGCGGGGCGGCGGCCGAGATCGTCTTCCTCGGCCTCCCCCAGAGCCGCGTGATCGCCCACGAGGGCGCCACCCAGCGCGAAGACCTGGCGCCCGGGGCGCGCACGGACGCCGCCACCCTCATCTCGCGCACCCCCCAGGGCTTCGCTTGGACAAGCCGGGGCGACATCCCCCTCTCGCGCACGACATCGGGCATCTATGAGATCTACACCGCGCCGGGCGGCGCCGGCTTCATCAAGATCCAGACCTTCCCGCTGCCCGGCGAGGATCCGCGCGCGCGCCCCTACCTCGAGGTGATCCACCAGCACCTCGTCACCATCACCCATTTCGGAACCGGCAGCCCCCAGCCATGACCCCCGAACTCGCCGCCCTGGCCCTCGCGGGCCTCCTCCAGATGGCCCAGATCGGCCTGATGGCCGTCCCCGCCAACCGCGACCTCGGCCCCGACTGGACGGCCGGCCCCCGCGACACCCCCCCGCCCCGGCCGCTCTCGCCGCTCGCGGGCCGGCTCCAGCGCGCGGTCGCCAACCACTTCGAGGGGCTCGCCCTCTTCACCCTCGCCGTCCTCGTCGTCACCCTCGCGGGCAAGGGCTCGGCCCTCACCGCCACCTGCGCCTGGGTCTACCTCGGCGCCCGCATCCTCTATGTCCCCGCCTACGCCCTGGGCTGGACACCCTGGCGCTCGGTCGTCTGGGCCGCGGGCTTCTTCGCCACCGCCGTCATGCTCCTCGCCGCCCTCCTCGGATGACCCTGCCGCCTCATCTTGGCTCAAATACCCTCGGGGGGGCCGCGCGGCACGCGCGGCGGGGGGCCGAGGCCCCCCCGCCCTTCCGCCACCAGCAAAGGATCCTGCCATGCCAAGCTTCGATCTGATCGTCATCGGCGCCGGCCCCGGCGGCTACGTCTGCGCCATCCGCGCGGCCCAGCTCGGCCTCAAGGTGGCGGTGGCCGAGGGGCGCGCGACGCTCGGCGGCACCTGCCTCAACGTCGGCTGCATCCCCTCGAAGGCGCTCCTCCACGCCACCCACATGCTCCACGAATCGCAGGAGAACTTCGCCCGCATGGGGCTCGTCGGCCCCGCCCCCGCGGTCGACTGGCCAAGGATGCGCGCCTACAAGGACGAGGTCATCGGCCAGAACACCAAGGGCATCGAGTTCCTCTTCAAGAAGAACCGGATCGAATGGCTCAGGGGCTGGGCCTCGATCCCCGCCCCTGGCCGCGTGCAGGTGGGCGAGACGGTGCACGAGGCGCGCGCCATCGCCATCGCCACGGGCTCCGAGGCAAGCCCCCTCAAGGGCGTCACGATCGACGAGGAGGTCATCGTCACCTCGACCGGCGCGCTCGAGCTCGGGCAGATCCCGAAGACGCTCGCGGTCATCGGCGGCGGTGTCATCGGGCTCGAGATGGGCTCGGTCTATGCCCGCCTCGGCGCCGAGGTCCACGTCTTCGAATACCTCGACACGATCCTGCCCGGCATGGACGCCGAGGTGCAGAAGACCTTCCAGCGCATCCTCGCCCGGCAGGGGCTCAAGTTCCACCTCGGCGCCGCGGTGGGCGCGGTCGAGCGGACGGGGGCGCGCGCGCGCCTCGACTGGACCCAGCGCAAGGACGGCAAGCCCGCCACGCTCGAGGCCGACGCGGTCCTTGTCGCGACGGGCCGGCGTCCCTTCACCGCGGGCCTCGGGCTCGAGGCGCTGGGGGTGGCGATGACGCCGCGCGGCCAGATCGCGGTCGATGCCCGCTTCGCCACCAGCGTGCCCGGGATCCACGCGATCGGCGACGCGGTGCCGGGCCCGATGCTCGCCCACAAGGCCGAGGACGAGGGGATCGCGCTCGCCGAGATCCTCGCGGGGCAGGCGGGGCATGTGAACCACGCCCTCGTGCCGGGCGTCGTCTATACCCATCCCGAGGTCGCGACCGTCGGCGCCACCGAAGAGGCGCTGAAGGAGGCCGGCCGCCCCTACCGCGCCGGGCGCTTCTCGCTCATGGGCAATGCGCGCGCCAAGGCGGGGTTCGCCGCCGAGGGCTTCGTCAAGATCCTCGCCGACGCCGAGACCGACCGCATCCTCGGCGCCCACATCATCGGCCCCGCGGCGGGCGAGCTGATCCACGAGGTCTGCGTCGCGATGGAGTTCGGCGCCGCCGCCGAGGATCTCGCGCGCACCTGCCACGCGCACCCGACCCTCTCCGAGGCCGTGCGCGAGGCCGCCCTCGCCTGCGGGGCGGGCCCCATCCACGCCTGAGGCGGCGCGGCCGGGGCGCGCTCTTCGCGGGCCTCTCCCGCCCGGCGTCGGCGGCACCCGGAACGGTTGGACCCTCAGGGAAAGGTCACGCCTATCCCCGCCGCGACGGCGGGGGCGTGCCCGCCTGACAGGGGGCCACCATCTCCGGGACCGATCACGACCGGGCGCGGCCGCCCCCCCTTCAGGCCGCGGGGTCGGTGCCGCCGTGCTTCCGTTGGGGGTCGCCGCTGCTGCCGGGCCAGGGCCAGAGGGGGTGGGCGACGGGGTCCTTGGCGCGGATCAGGAAGCGGCCGAGGACCTCGGCGTAGGAGCTATAGCGATAGCCCTCGTTGCGGCGCAGGTAATGGGCGCGGTTGGCGCGATAGACGGCCGGCAGCCGGTACCACGGCACTGCCGGGTGCATGTGGTGGACGGCGTGGAAGTTGTTGTTGAGGAAGAGGACCGAGAGCGGCCCGCGATCCTCGATGATGACGGTGCGGGCGCGCGCGGCCTCGTGCGCGCGGTGTTCGAGGAAGGTGCGGATGCGCAGGAGGCCGTGCCCGACCCAGGCTGCCGCCAGATATCCCCACCACGGCATTTCGGCCCACCACAGCCATCCGATGACGGGGACGAGCCCCGCGAGCTGCAGCGCCCAGTCGCGCCGCACCGCCCCCCCGCCCGCCGCCCCGCCCGCCCGCACGAGGCGCCATTCGCTCTGCAGCCACAGCGCGTTCCCGAGGATCGGCCCGATCACGATCCGGCCGAGCAGCGTGTTGTTGGCGCGAAAGAGCGCCCGCGCCCAGCCGGGCAGCCGCGCCCAGGCCGCCGGGTCGAGATAGTTCGATTCCGGGTCGTCGTAGGGATCGGTCAGCGCGGGGTCGTGGTGATGGGCGAGATGGGTGTCGCGGAAGCGCCCGTAGGGCACCGTCAGCGTCAGCGCCGGCCAGACCAGCGCCTCGTTCAGCCGCCGCGCGCGGAAGGGATGGCCGTGCAGCACCTCGTGCTGGCAGGAGGAGAATTGCGCGATGGCGATCCCGGTCAGGAGAATGCCCAGGAGGGGCGCGAGGCCGTAGGCCAGCGTCGTGCCGAGCGCCCAGAGCGCATAGCTCGCGCCGAGGATGCCCAGCGTCGGCCATTCGATCGCCGGCAGCCCGGCGTGCGGCGTCGCGTGCGGCGGGTGGGTGTCGTTCATTCCAGGAATGCCTCGGGCGGGGGCGGGAGGTCGAGGGCAAGATAGGCCTCGCGCGCGATCGGGACGATCCCGCGCAGTCCGAGCACGGCGCGCGCCGCGGGGTCGAGCTCTTCGGTCGCCCGCGTCAGCGCCGCCGCCAGCACGGGCCCATCCTGCCCCCGCGCGGCGATGCAGGGAAGCCCCGGCGTCGGCGACGTCCGGTCGCACACCCTCAACCCGGCCGCGACCGGGTCGCGGTCGCGCAGGAGGCGCCAGGTGACCGCATCGATCGCGGCAAGGTCGGCCTCGCCCCGCGCGACCGCCCGCATCGAGAGGCGATGCGCCCCCGTCCGCGGCCCGGGCCGGAGCCGGATGCCCGCGGCTGCGGCATGGGCGACGGGCGCCGCCCAGCCCGATTGCGAGAGGGCGTCGTTGTAGGCCAGTCGCGCGCCGTCGAACTCTGCAAGGCGCGGGCGCGCGTCATCGGCGCGCACCACGATGACCGAGCGGTAATGCCCGGGCGGGCAGCCCTCGAGCCCGAAATCGGGGGTGCCCACCAGCTCGACCCGTTCGTGGAGCGCGCTGCGATAGGGCAGGCCGCAGGTCTGCGACAGGAGCAGATCGGGCCGGAGCCAATGCGCGCGCAGATCGCCCTCGGGCCGGTCGCGCGTCGCAGGCGCCGGCAGGCCGGCCGCGCGCAGCGCCGCCCGGATCGCCTGCCACCACGCCTCGGTCGCGGCGGCGACCTCGGGCAGGTCGTACATCGGCAGCGAGACGATCATGCCCTGCCCCGCTGCCGCCCGCCCCTCAGCCCTCGATCCAGACCCGCTCGAGGAACTGATAGAACGCCTGATGCGCCCCGAGCCCCTTCACCTTCGGGTGGTAGGACCGATAGACCGACCGCCAGTAGGGCTGCACGATCACGCCCTCGTCCCGCAGGATCTTCTGGAGCTGCGCCATGATGTCGCGCCGCTTCACCGGGTCGGCGGTGGCCATGGCGACCGTCAGGAGCTCGTCGAACTCGGCATTGCTGAAGGCCGTCTCGGTCCAGATCGCGCCCGTCTTGTAGGCGAGCATGTAGACCTGCACGCCCAGCGCCCGCCCGGCCCATTGCGAGGCCGAGAACGGGTATTTGTCCCAGTCGTTCCAGAAGGTCGCGCCGGGAATGGTCGTCCGCTTCACCTTGAAGCCCGCATCGCGCATCTGCGCGGCGACGACGTTGCAGCTGTCGGCCTGCCATTCCTCTTCCTGGGATATGAGGTCGAATTCGTGATCTTCCTGCCCCGCCTCGCGCAGAAGCGCAAGGGCCGCCGCGGGGTCGTGCTCGGGCGGGCCGATGTCGGCGTAATCGGCGTGCATCGGGCCGACGTGGTGGTTCTCGGCGGCGATACCCGCGTTGTTGTAGCCAAGCTCGAGCACGGCGGCGTTGTTGACCGCGAGTTGCAGCGCCCGGCGCACGCGGACATCGTCATAGGGCTTGTTGAGCTGGTTGAGGCGCAGCACCAGCGTCTGCGCCGTCGCGATCCCCTCGGTCACGATGCCCGACCCGTCGAGCAGCGGGATGAAGGCCGGGGCGGTCTGATAGTTGGCGTCGATCTCGCCGCCATCGAAGGCCGAGACCATCGCGGTCGCATCGGTGCCCGTGTCGATCCACTCGACCCCGTCGAGCCAGACCTCGCCGCCCCACCAGCCGCTCTCCTTGCGGCGGACCTCGGCGCCGATGCCGGTTTCGTAGCGGACGATCTCGAAGGGGCCGGTGCCGATCGCGAGCGCCTTCAACGGGTCGTCCGAGCCGTCATAGGAGGGGTGCATCACGATCGAGGGATAATCGCCGAGGTTCGCGATCAGCGCGATGTCGGCCTGCCGCAGGTTGAGCCGGACGGTATAGTCGTCCACCCGCTCGATCGCGCCCGGCAGAAGCTGCTTGGTGTCGGGGTCGGCGAGGGCGGCGAGGCGCGCGACCATCGAGTTGCCCTCGACGCTCGCATCCGCCCAGCGGTTGAGGTTGAAGATCACGTCGTCGGCGGTGAAATCGTCGCCGTTCGACCACTTGATGCCCTTGCGGACGTTGAAGGTGTAGGTGCGGGCATCGTCGCTCGCCTCCCAGCTCTCGAGCAGGTGCGGCTTGTAGGTGAAATCGCTGTCCCAGCGCACGAGATATTCGCAGCAGCAGTTCGCCACCACCGCCATCTCGGTCCATTCGAAGAGACGCGGGTCGCGGAACGCCTTGACGAGCATCTGCACCCGCAGCTTGCCGCCCCTGACGGGCGTTCCCGTCTGCGCCTCGGCGGGCGCGATCCCGCCGAGCGCGAGCGCGCCGGAGGCGCTGACGCCCCAGGCGGCCATGACCGCGAAGAACTCGCGGCGGTCCATCTTGCCTTCGCGGAACGCCTTCGCCGTTTCCTCGGCGAAGGGATGCAGCGACCGCTGCGTGAGCATGTGCCCGGACATCGACGACCCCCCTGTGCTGAGCGCGACGGAACGCATGACGCGTGGCGCCGGCGCGCATGGCTGAACTTTTCTTGTCTGGGGCCGAGTAGGAACACGAAGCTTCGCCGGAGCAACTGCATAAATCCTGCACCAGCCCCAAGGTTTTCTTGGCCTTCGGGCGGTGCCGACGTGCCGCCTCAGCCGAAGTCGCCCGCCTCGATCGCGCGGTCGATCCGGTCGAGATCGGCGTCGAGCGGGCGGTCATCTTCGAGCGGGGCGCAGAGGGTGCGCAGGTGGCGCGCGCGCGCCCGCAGCAAGGGTGCGGCGGCGGCGAGCGCGCCGCGCAGCTCCATCCCCTGCACCGCGATCATGAGTTCGAGCGCGACGAGGGTGCGGAACGCCCCGACCGCGCGCCGCAGCGCGCGCGCCGCGACCGGGGCGGTCGACATCGTGTCCTCGACCCCGTTGGCGTTGATGCTCGGCCAGATCGCGGGCGGCTGCGCGGCATGCGCGATCTCGGCCACCAGCGCCTCGGCCGTCTTCATCAGCGGGGCAAAGCCGTTCGAGCCGCTCTCGGGCCGGGCGAGGAACACGGGCAGATCGCTGAAGCGCGGATCGAGGAGCTTCGCCATCCGCGCGATCTGCGCCATCGCGACGCCGAGGATCGCGCGCGCGAGGGTCTCGCACACGAGCCCGAGTTCGGCCGTGTAGAACGCCCCGCACGAGATCACCTCGCCCGTGTCGGGCAGCACGATGGGGCTGTCGCTCGCCCCGTTCAGCTCGACGGCCACGATCGGGCGCGCCTGATCGAGCGCGAGGTTCAGCGCGCCGTTGATCTGCACGAGGTTGCGGATCGAGAGCGGATCCTGCAACCGCCGCGCCGCCCCCGCCTGCCAGAGCGCGCTGCCCGCGAGCCGCTGCGCCAGATCGCGCGCGGCCCCTGCCTGCCCCGGCAGCGGCTTGACGGCGAGCGCCCGCGGATCGAGCGGCGAGAGATTGGCGCGGAACGCCTCGAGCGTCAGCGCCGCGGCGGTCTGCGCCGCCGCATGCGTCGTCTCGACCTCCGCGAGGGCAAGCGCCGCGGTCGCGACCGTGATGCCGCAATGGCCCGCAAGCGCGAGGCCGTCGCGCGGCCCGGGCACGAGCGGCGCGATCCCGTGGGCGCGCATCATCTCGGCCGCGGGGCCGGTCCCGCCCGGCCCCTCCATCGATCCCTCGCCCGTGAGCGCGAGCCCGAGGGCTGCGTTCTGCACGAGGTCCGACGGCCCGATCGAGCCGATCCGCCGCACGACCGGCACGAGGCCCGCATTGAGGCAGGCGAGCAGATGATCGGCCACCGCGACCGACGCCCCGGCATGGCCCCCAAGCAGGGTGTTGAGCCGCACGACCATCGCCCCGCGCACGACCGCGGCCTCTTCGGCCGGGCCGACCGCCTGCGCGCGTCCCCGCAGCGTGCGCAGCGAGAAGGCCGCGAGCGTCGGGGCGTCGAGCGTCTCGGACGCGCGCGCGCCAAGGCCCGTCGTGACGCCATAGACCGGGATCCGTTCGGCGATGGCGCGCTCGATCGCGGCGCGGCTCGCGGCCATGCGGTCGCGCGCGCTGGGGGCGATCGCGACCGGGGCGCCCGAGGCCGCGCGCCGCAGCGCCCCGACCCCGAGCGTCGCGCCGTCAAGCGTGATCGTCATCATCGCCGCCCTCGCGATAGAGCAGGTTCTGCACGATCCCCATCGCGCGCGCCTTCTCGAGGATCGCGGCGCCGAGCGCGATGTCGCTTGTCGACATGCCGCGGTGCCAGAAGAGGATCGTCTCGTCGGGCCGCTCGCGCCCCGGGCGCAGCCCCGCGGCGATCTGGCCGATCTCGGCGTGAAAGCTCGCCTCGCTGATCTTGCCCGCGTTGATGTGGGGGCGCAGCGCGCCCAGATGTCCCGCCCGCATCTGCCCCAGATCGTCCATCACGAACTTGTCGATCCCGTCGGTGAAATCGAGCGGCAGCGTGCTCATCGTGCCATAGGGGATGACGAGGGCGCCCTTGCGCACCCATTCGCGCCGGAAGAGCGGCTCGGGTGCGCGCAGCCGCGAGGCCTCCACGAGGATGTCGGCGCCATCGAGGCAGCTTTGCCAGTCCTCGGTCACGATCACCTTCTTGCCCAGATCGCGCGCCAGCCGCGCGCCGAAGGCCGCGCGGCTCTCGGGCCGGCGGGAGTGGACGCGGATCTCGGCGAAGTCGAACAGGTGATCGAGGAGCCGGACGTTCCAGTAGGAGGTGCCGCGCGCCCCGATGTGGCCGAGCACCCGCGGATTGGGCGGGGCGAGCCATTTCGCCCCGAGCGCCGTCAGCGCGCCGGTGCGCATGTCGGTGATGCCCGAGGCGTCGATCACCGCGCGCGGCGCGCCGGTGCGCGGGCAGAAGAGATTGAGCAGCGCAAGCTCGGAGGGCAGGCCGGAGCGGTAGTTGTCGACGAAGTCGCCGACCACCTTGACCCCGGCATAGCCGAGCGGCGCGACATAGCCCCGCAGCACGTTGAAATGCCCGTCCACCGCCGGGTCGGGCACGAGGTGCAGGCGCGGCTCGATCACCGTCTGGCCGCGCCCGGCGGCCACGAGCCCGGCCTCGACCGCGGCGAGGATCTCGTCGTTCGTGAGCGCGACGCGGTCGATCTGCGGCTTGCCGAGGTATTCGATCTCGAGGCGCGGCATGGGGGCTCCTGTCGGTTGGCGGGTCAGGGTGCCCGCGTCGGGGGGGTGGGGTCAAGGCCGGGTGGGCGGGGGATCAGAGATCCTTGCAGAGCCGCAGCGCATCGAGAAGGGCCGCGTGGATGTCGCGCCCGGCCACCGCATCTCCCACCTTGTAGAGCCGCATGCCGCCCCCCGCCCCGGGCTGCGGCCCGGCCGCGAGCAGGGCCGCGAGGTCGGTCACGCCGCGGTTGGCCGAAAGGGGCTTCAGCGCCGCGAAGATCTCGCCCACGGGCTCCGTGCCGCATTCGGCGACGACGATATCGACCCGCCGCACCACCTCGGGCCCGCCGTATTCATGCGCGAGCACCGCCTCGAAGCCGTTGCCCGCCCGCCGCACCGCGCCGAGCCGCCGGTCGGTGCTAAGCGTGACGCCCGCGCGCGCGAGGCTGCCGAGATAGACCGGATAGCTCGACCCGCCGAGGTCGCGCCCGATCAACCGGTCGGGGGTCGCGAGTTCGACGGCAAGGCCGCGCCGGGCGAGGAACTCGGCGAGCGAGACCGCGTTGTGGCCGCCCGCCTCGTCGTGGATCAGCACCGACCGGCCCGCCTCGGGCGGGGCGGCGAGGATGTCCCACGATGTCGCGACATGCTCGGCGCCCGCGATCGCGGGCGGCTTCGGCAGGCCGCCGGTCGCGTCGATGACGATGTCGGGCGCCTCGGCCAGCACCGTCGCCCCGTCGGCGAGCGTCCCGAGGCGAAGGTCGATGCCCAGATGCGCGATCTCGGCCGCCAGCCAGTCGGCGATGCCGATCAGGTCGCGCCGCCAGGCGGCGCGCGCGGCGATCACGATCTGCCCGCCGAGGCGCTGCCCGGCCTCGAACAGCACGACCGCGTGGCCCCGCAGCGCGAGCACCCGCGCGGCCTCCATCCCCGCGGGCCCGCCGCCGACGACGACGGCGTGCAGCCGCCGCGGGGCGGGCGCCACGGCGTGCGGCAGCCATGTCTCGCGCCCCGTCGCGGCGTTGTGCAGGCAGACGGCGTCCTTGCCGGCATAGACGCGGTCGATGCAATAGGCCGCGCCCACGCAGGGCCGGATCCGCGCCTCATCGCCCGAGAGGAGCTTGGCCACGACATGCGGGTCGGCGATGTGGCCGCGCGTCATCCCGACGAGGTCGACCGCCCCGCTTTCCACCGCATGCGCGGCCGTGCCCATGTCGGTGATGCGCGTCGCATGCAGCACCGGCAGCCCCGCATCGGCGCGAAACGCCCGCACGGGCGCGAGCCAGGGCGCGATCGGGCGGGCCATGCCGGGGATGACCTCGGCGATCGAGGCGTTCGTGGCCCCGCCCGCGCCGATGAGGTTCACGAGGTCGATGAGCCCCTCGTCGCGCGCCCGTGCAACTACCGCGCGGCATTCGGCGCCGTCCGGGCCGCCCTCGCTGCTTTCGTCGTGGCTCAGGCGCAAGGAGACGATGAAATCCCCCGGCACCGCCCGCCGCACGCCGCGCAGCACCTCGAGCAGGAAGCGCATCCGGTTCTCGAGGCTGCCGCCCCAGGCGTCGGTCCGGCGGTTCGCGGCGGGCGAGAGGAACTGGCCCGGCAGATGCGAGGTGACGAACACCTCCACCCCGTCGAGCCCCGCCTCGGCGCAGCGGCCGGCGGCGGCGGCATAATCGGCGATGACGCGCGCGATGTCCTCGGGCTCCATCGCGCGGGGCATGGCGTGGTGGGCGGGGTCGCGCTCGGCCGAGGGTGCGATGGGCGCGATCCAGTCGCCGCTGTCCCAGGCCGTCCGCCGCCCCATGTGGCTGATCTGGCACATGATGAGCGCGCCGTGGCGATGGACGCGGGCGCCAAGCGCGCGCAGATGCGGGATCACGGCGTCGCGGCTGAGGTCGATCTGGCCGTAGATCGAGGTCACATCCCCCGAGACGATCGACGACCCCCCGCACATGGTGAGGGCGAGGCCCCCGCGCGCCTTTTCCTCGTGATAGGCCTGATACCGCTCGAGCGGCATGCCCCCCTCGGCATAGCCCGGCGCGTGGGCGGTGCTGACGATGCGGTTGCGCAGCGTGCGGCCCCGCAGCGTGAGCGGCTCGAAGAGCGGCCGCAGCCCCGCGCGCACCGCCTCAGTCATCGCGCACGCCGCCCTCGGCCTTGCGCCGCGCGACATGGTCGGCAATGGCCTCGGCGCGCGCGGGTTCGAGCGGCGGGGCCTCGTGCGCGGCCTCGATGACGCGGGCGAGCGCGTGGGCGCGCGCCAGCGTCTCGCGCGATCCGGCGGCCGTCCAGCTCCCGAAGTTCGACCAGTCCGACAGCAGCGGGACGTAGAATTCCGAGGCATAGCGCGCCATCGTGTGCGCCGCGCCGAAGAAGTGCCCACCGGGGCCCACCTCGCGCACCGCATCGAGTGCGAGCGTCGCGTCATCGACCGTGACGGGGGCGGTGGCGGCGTCGATGCCCTGCAGGATCTCGGCGTCGATCACGAGCTTCTCGGGGCTCGCCGACAGCCCGCCCTCGAGCCAGCCGGCCGCGTGCATCACGATGTCCGCGCCCCCGAGCCGCGCCCCCCAGAGGGCGAAGGACGTCTCATAGACCGCCTGCGCGTCGGGGGCGTTCGCGGCGTTGCCGCCCGATGATCGGTAGGGCAGCCCGCAGCGGCGGGCAAGCTGGCCCGAAATGATCGCCGATTTCATGTATTCGGGCGTGCCCATCGCGGGCGCGCCGCTGCGCATGTCGACGTTCGAGGTGTAGGCGCCATAGATCACCGGCGCGCCAGGCCGCACCATCTGCGCGAAGGCCACGCCCGCGAGCGCCTCGGCGTGCTGCTGGGCGATCGCGCCCGCAAGCGTGATCGGCGCCATCGCGCCCGCGAGCGTGAAGGGGGTGAAGCAGACGCACTGGTTGGCGCGCGCCATCTCGATCAGCCCCTCGAGCATGGGCTTGTCGTAGCGCAGCGGCGAGGAGGAGTTCACGACCGTATAGCACACCGGCCCCGCCTCGAGCGCCGCGCGGTCGAGCCCGCGGCCGAGGCAGATGAGGTCGAGCGCGTCGCGGATGCGTTCGCGCCCGAGGCAATAGGGGTGAAAGACCTTGTCGGTCATGGTGATGAAGTCGGAGATGCAGTCGAGATGGCGCGTCGGTGCCGGCAGGTCCTGCGGCTCGACCGGATAGCCACCGAAGAAGCCGATGACGTTGAGCGTCTGGCCGAGCCGCAGGAAGCGGCGGAAATCGGCCTGCGTGCCGGGCCGACGGCCGCCGTCGAGGTCGTTCACCTGCGGCGCCGAGGACACGCAGCCCCAATGGGTGAAGCCCTGCCCGATCGGCAGGTCGTTTGCGGGGTTCGCGGCGCGGATGGTGAAGGAGGCGGGCGCACGCGCCACGCAAGCCTCGATCAGCGCACGGTCGAAGCGCAGCCGCTCGGCCTCCGGGCCGGGTGTCGCGCCCGCCGCCACCGCGATCGCGCGCGCCTCGGCCGAGAGGAAGTCGAGCCCGACCTCCTCGAGGATCGTCAGCGCCGCGTCATGGATGCGCGCGAGCGCCTCGTCGGGCAGAAGCCGGGCGGGCGCGAGCGCGCCGGGCATCGCGGGCCGCGGCGGTTGCTGCCAGAGCGCCTGCGCGCTGCGTTCGCGCGATTGCGCCTCGCGCCCGCGCCGGACCCTCGTTGCGGCACCGGCCGCCTCGGTCACATCTCCCACGGGAAGACATCGAGCCGGACCGGCCCGCCCGCGGTGATGAGGACCTGCGTCTCGAGCTTCACGCTCTCGGTGCCGGGGGCGGCCATCAGGCTTTCGACGCAGACGACCATCCCCTCCTCGAAGCGGCCCGTGCGCGCGCCCCAGCCGCCCGTCATGTCGACATGCAGGGGCACCACGGGCCATTCGTCGACCAGCCCGACCCCGTGGATCGCGAGCGAATAGCGGAAGGGCTGGTTGACCTCGGGGATGCGCCAGGATTTCTCGTTGAACTCCGCGAATTCGAGCCCCGCGCGCAGGATCGCGGTGTTGTGCTCGATCTGGTCGAGCGCCAGGCGGTAGATCCCGCGCTGCACCGGCGTCATCGGCACATGGCCGCAGGTCCAGGACCGCGACAGGTCGGCGCAATAACCGTAGGGGCCGATCATGTCGGTGTCGAAGCTGATCATCTCGCCCAGGGCGATGACGCGGTCCGAGGCCTCCTGATACCACGGGTTGGTGCGCGGACCCGACGAGAGCAGCCGCGCCTCGAACCACTCGCCGCCCGAGCGGATGTTCTCGTGGTGCAGCTCGGCCCAGATCTCGTTCTCGGTCACGCCCGGGACCGAGGCCGCGTGCATCCGCCACATGCCCGATTCCGCGACGCGCAGCGTCCACTTCATCAGCTCGATCTCGTCGGGCGACTTGATGCAGCGGGCCTTCTCGGTCAGCTCCTGCCCGTCCACCACCTCGATCCCGAGCGCCTCGAGCGCGCGCAAGCCCTGCGGGTCGAGCTTGTCGGCCGCGAGCCGGCGGTTGCCGCCGCCATGCGTCGCGATCAGGTCGGCGATCTCGGCCGCCCAGCGGCGGGCCTGCGCCTCGGTGTCGGCGTCGGTGATGCTGTAGATCCAGGTCGTCGCCGGGCGCACCTCGTCGACGCCGGCGCCCTGCCGCGTGAGGTGCTGGGCGCCCTTGTATTCGTGCATGATGCCGGGGCCGTCGGCGAAGATGACGCCGTAGCGCGTCGCCTCGCGGGTGCTCCAGATCTGCATGTTCGAATAGTCGAACGCGTAGCGTATGTTGACGGGGTTGTAGAGCAGGATCGCCGCGCAGTCGTGCGCCGCGATCTGGTCGCGCAGCCGCTTCATCCGGTAGGCGCGCGCCCGGTCGACCGTCGATTGCGGGATCGGGGACTTCAGCGGCTTGTGCAGCCCCTCGAGGTTCAGGAAGGACCGCTTCGGCCCGTCGCTGAGTTCGGGGATCACATCGCCGGTGCGGGGCGGGGCGGGGTGCTGGTTCATGATCTGCCTTTCGCGACCCGGTCGCGCGAACCGGAGGGGTCAGGGGCACGCTATGCGCCGGGCGCTGCCCCCTCAAGCCGAGAAAAATTCGCGCAGAATCAGCTTTGCTGGGGGGTCGCCTGCGGACGCAGGGGTTCGCCCTCGAGCTCTGCCACGGTCCGCAGCCAGGCCAGCGCCTGCGCGATCCGCCGCTTGCGCCGGGCCGAGCGCGGGGTGACGGCCGCATAGGGGTTCGGCATCGGCAGGGTCGCGGCGAAGGGCGCGATCCGCCGTCCGGCCGCCACCTCGGACCGCGCCAGCGCGCGCTGCGCCAGCGCGACCCCAAGCCCGCCCAGCGCCATGTCGATGGCCAGCGCGGGCATGTTCGCCGCCGGTCCGCTGGCCGGGCGCGGCGTGCGGGGGGCGCCGGCGGC
>Ga0172372_10004675_pt1 | contig 19356 bp, 16 predicted proteins | sample LakKiv5m_2_FD_114544 | JGI IMG/M metagenome (GOLD analysis project Ga0172372, IMG submission 114544) | Freshwater microbial communities from Kabuno Bay, South-Kivu, Congo - kab_092012_9.5m | ecosystem: Environmental > Aquatic > Freshwater > Lake | place: Democratic Republic of the Congo...
AGTTTCCCAAAGGTTTTTTTGTACCAACGAAGGATGGTATTTTTAAATTTTCCGAAGTTAATATGGGTGAAGAAAGCTTAGATATTTCAAAAAATACTTCTGAACAGGTATATTCATTTTTAATTAAAAATAAACCTAAAGTGCCCGGAGATGAAGGTAAAGAAGGACGCGATGGTCCGCCTCCGCCTCCATATGTACCTAAGGTAGGAGATATTGTTGGTGATACACAAACAAATACAAAGCGTAAGATAGTTTCTGTAGATACTAAAAACAAGAAGGTAGTCACAGAACCGGTATGAAAAACGATTTTACATTCGATGAGGTTTATCCATGGCAAGATAAACCAGAAACAACACCGACTGGCGGCGGAGGCGGTGGAAGAGGTCCACAGCCTACTCCCACGATAACTACCACAAAGAAGCCCGGTACTACCCCTACTAAGGGTGATGGCCCCGGCACGACTCCTACGAAAGGAGAAGGACCCGGTACCACACCTACCAAAGGTAAGCAAGACGATACTCCTGTTACACCCACAATTACAAAAGCAAATCAGCCTCCTAAAGAAAAACAAGAACCTAAAAAATATGAACCTAAAAATTTAGATGATCATATTGAAATAGGTGACGAACCGCAAGAAGTTCTTGATTCGGGAGATAGACCGAACCCTAAATTATCAGAAGAACAAAAAGAGAAAAAAAGACGACAAGTAGCAGAAGAAATTAGACAACGAACATTAGATAGAGGAAGAGGGAGATCAGAAGATAAACTCTTTAAAGATGCATATATGGAATTCGATTCTATACCTACTGTTAATTATAAAGCAGAATTAAAAAGACTTCTTGAAAATGTTAGTATAATCTATTCTGACAAATTACATCCACATAGTTATAGTTATGGGTATGCTGAATATAAAACACAAAAAGTACCGGAAAAGCTAACTGTGGTTGTAGCTATTGATGTATCGGGATCTATTGTTGAAAAAGCCTCAGCATTTTTAAATGAAGCATATAATATAGCTAGATCGTTTCCTAAAGTTCACTTAATGGTTATTCTGTTTAGTGATGGAGTCGAATCATTTGGTTTCTGTAAATCAAAAGCTGATTTACAATCATTTTTATCTAAAATGTATCAAGCTATAAAAAGTGGTGGTACCCTTATGTCTCCAGTTGCAAAAGTAGTCACCGAAAATATTATTAGTAGAAAACTAACTAAAAATACCCCGGTTATATATTTTACCGATGGTGTTATAGAAAAAGATTGTACACTATCCACGGTTGCAAAGGCTAATTACATTTATGTAATACAAGGGGGTGCAATGGAAGCTGTTCTCCCTCTTCGTAAAAAATACAGTAATTTGAAAGTAGCGTGGATAAATATTTAAAGTAATGAAGGTACCCTACAAAATCAATAAATCTATTACTGGTAAGTATGAACTAGTAAGAGAAGATACTGCTACGGATGAATTGATTAGGCAAAATTTACCTAAGAAATTTGAATATAGTTATGCTCCCGCAGCTATAACCGGGGGTAAAAACGAAACAATAGATTTACCCGGTACCCCTATGCGTGAGTTAGAGGGCATATATTATGATTCCTGGGTCAACGTAGATGAGAAAGGAGCTTCAAAACCGGTTTTAGTTTTTGGAGGCTCCGGCATTGGTAAAACCGATTCCGTTACACAATTTGGAAGAGCTATTGCAAATGGTATTCCTTGCGAAGGTACCGGTAAAGATGAAAAAGGAATGCCAGTTAGACCTAGAAAGTTTGTAGATATTTCTCAATTAGAATCAGATGATCCCAAGCTATATGAGGAAGTTTTAAAAAATGTAGGTAATTATTTTCTCTTTTATTTGATAACCGGCTCAGATATAACCCCAGATATTTTAAGAGGCATTTATAAGACCTCCGATAAAGAAAAAGAGGGTGAAGGGGTGAGTGTACTATCTGGACAGGTTCCCAAATATTTAAAACTCATGATGCAAAAAGATGCCGTGGGTATTTTATTTTTGGATGAAGTGAATCAGGCCGGAGAAAATCAAAAGCTTCTTTATCAATTACTCTTAGGTCATAGAGTCGGTCAGTACACACTCAGTAAAAGAATTCGTATGATAGCTGCAGGAAATATTGGTTCTTACTACGTTATGTCAAATGTAATAACTATGTTGTCTCCCGCTGCTATAGGCAGAGTGGCGAGTGTATATTTAAAAGTTTCACCTCGAGATTGGGTTGAATATATTCGTTCTAAAACATTTGAAACCCGATATGGAGAAACAGAGAAATTTCCTGAAGAAGTCCTTTCATTTTTATTTACTACGAGCGAAGATTTTGAAACTGCTAACGATATTTTCTATCAAGAACCCGGCGAACAAGGAGAACAATCCAGTCAAAGAGGATGGCCGAATCCAAGAAATCTTACCGGGTTTGGAATTGAATTGCTGAATATTGTCTCAGAACTTAAAAATAAAGGTAAACCATTAAAAGGTGATTTACCCCCAAGAACTGTTTTAACGCAGTACAAAAGTTTTGAACAAGATCTTCTTAAAAAAGTAGAATTAGCTGGAGCAAAATTTTGCGGAATAAATTGGGGTCAAAAATTTGCTAAATTTTTCTATACTGCAAAATTCTTAACTATTGATCAGTTAATAGATAGAGAATTCACTAGAAAAGAAAAAGGGAAAGAAGTAGCCCTAGATCCCGAAGAATATTGGGGATACGGGCATATAATAACGCAGTACTTTAACACGATTGCAAATTCATATAAACAGATGGATGAAAAAACTCTTTACGACCATTTTGCAAAGCTAGCAAGAATTTTATTTAAGTACATCCCTCATACCGGGCTGGCTAACTTAAAAGAGTATCTTAAAAAAGTAACCGGAGATATGAATACCAAAGACGATGTTCTTTTTGCTAGATTTGCCGGATATATAGCTAAATTTAAGCCTCGTAATGAAGAAGAAAAAGTTGTTGTAGATAAGTTTAAAAAAGAAATTAAAGGATTAATTATAACCCCAGAAGAGGAGAAGTTCTTACAATGAAAGGTAAATATCTTTATTATAAAGCATGCTGGAATAAGATTCCTTTAAATCCCGGAGAAGAAGAGGAAATATTAAATTCTAATTATGCAGATGTGTATCAAAGAAATAAACCGTCTCGTACTACTAACTTTGATAAAGCTGCCAATAGCGTTATAACAGGAAAAGACCAAAAACCTTCAAACGTTTTTGATAGTAAATACGGAACTTCTATTAATAAAGCTTTTCATCAAATCTTAGAATATATTGTAGACTATTTTAAGCTAGATGTGAATAACCCCGATGTTGAGAAATTCATGAAAGTTAATGTCAACGAAGCAAAACAAGAAGTATGTGATATGCTCAAGCTTAAGCTTGACCAAGAATGGGCAGCAATTTATTGTGATAAAGTAAAAAAGATTAAAGACTTCAAAACGCTTTATAGGTTTCTTATCTACTATTCGCAGTTTTAGATAACAAGAATTCTCTTAATATAGATCGATCTTCTTCAGATTTTAACTCAGAAATCTTATCTTGAAAGTTAATATTATCTAACTCAGAAATTTCACTTTCAAAGAGAAGGTAATTTGCAATAGTATCATATAACCCTTTTCCCTCTTGGGTTAGCTTACCATAATCTTCGTAAGTCACATTCATACTTATCATACCTTCTACTATAATATATAGGATAACTAGAGGTAAACAACTGATGTATCCTGTTGATTATCAAGTATTTATATAACTCGTTGATAATGAAGCAGTTATAAAAACTATTGATTTTTATAACTATCTAGTATAATTATATATATATGGGAATGTTCGATACTGTGGTTCTAGAAGGGTTAAAACTCAAGGTTCCTGTAGAAATAAAGGAATTCTTAGGTGAAAACGGGGCTTCGTTTCCCCAGGATTTTCAAACCAAAGATTTAGATAATTCATTACTCACCTATTACATTAAAGAAAGCGGACAAGTGTATGAAACTGAATTTATACCAACCGGAAAAAAGATAAAATCGGATTATAATTTTCCCTCTTTTAAAACAAACCGTTCATTTATAGAGCGCTTATATTTTGATAAGGTGTTTAAACCCCTGGGCCCGCGTATTATTGATGAAAGAAAAGAAGTAAAGAAAAGATCTACAATTACAGAAACGATAGCGATCTATACATATACCAAAGTTAATGATCGATATTTAGAACTTGAATATGAACTGGAAATTGTTTCCGGTAAAGTTAAAAAAAGTAAAGTTTTAAAATGGTCAATTGAATCAGAAGAAGATGCTATTGAAAGAAGAGAGAGAGACCAGAAATGGAATGAAGAGCAAGATATCAAGCAGCGTCAAAGAGAGATTTTTACGCAAAAATGGTATTATCCTATTTTAAGAGAAGTTTATAACCCGATTGTATATTTTGGTTCCAGAGCGGTAGTTTCAATCTGTAATAAAATAATTCATTTAACATACAGCTGGCGCGGCGTTTAAAGACTAAGTAATTTTGTGGATCGTATTCAAGAGAAGATGCTCTCTAGTCACTACTCGAGTCTTTCGTCCATATATGGAGAGAGACTAGAAGGTATGAAATTTGAAAAACCTTATTTTTTAAAAGACGATAAAGAATCTGTTATTTCTGACAGCCCAGGTTGTAGAGAGGCTTTTATTACTCGACATTACTTAACCGGTGATCTACATTACTCTGTTGTTTTACATCCCAACGTTTACCACCGATTACGGTAAGTAATAGTTAATACCAATGGCTATATTTTTATAGTCGTAATAATAAAAAGCTTTTTTACCTTCTACATTAATAGAAGATATGTTTCTTGTATCCCATTCTCGAATCCAATCTTGGGAATGAAACGTCTGGATATCTTCTTCTAAAATATAATCAAACGTAGTGACTATATTATCTCGTACAAATTCATGTCTCCGCCGAGGCAGGAACTTCTTCATCTTGTTTACTTATAACTTCATCGGATTTTGACGGTAGGTTTTTATAACGCTTTTCTGCATCTTCCAGGCTTACACATGTCCACCCCCGTATACCCCAAAGACTAGAACCCGGATACACCTCAGAAGGCTCTATAAATGCACTGCCCAGCTGATAGCCGTTATGACGGGTAATCAAGACAACTTCATATCTTAAATTATTACCTTCCTTATGACTTTGTTTGTATATAGCTTTGTCGCCTTCTCTTTTTACTTTAGTATAGATAAACCCTTTAGATGTAAATTCATCCGGTATTAATTTCATTAAAATTATTATATAATATCGGTTTGTAAAATCTACTAAGGAACCGTGACTGTCCCGTCCGAGGCAAAATAATTAATATATTGATATAAGAAACCAGACGAAGTTGTCATACTGAACATTCTACCAATATAATCACTCGTGAATGTTATGTAGCCAATGGTGTTTCCAGATTGCTTCAAGTACATAACATTAGGACTAATATCAACTGCGGATGTTAAGCAGTTAACCTGTAATGTATAGAAAGATGTTCCCACGTAGTTAACGCCGTTTTTAGACGTATTCGTTAATAAATTATCTGTAAAAGGTATTGGCGGTGTTCTTGTGACCGTTGGGGTGACCGTGGGAGTAACTGTATTTGTCGGAGTATTAGAAGGAGTAAAGGTATTTGTTGGGGTAACTGTATTGGTTGGAGTAACAGTTGTTGTATTTGTAGGGGTAGTTGTATTTGTTGGGGTGTTTGAAGGTGTCTGTGTTACCGAAGCTGTTATGGAAGGTGTGGGGCTATTTGAAGGGGTTATAGACGGGGTTGGAGTCGGGGTAGGAGGCTCTTGTTGAATAATAAAATCACCATCAACTATTTGTATTAAGAAAGAACTAGAATCGGTTATAAAATTAATTAAATCGTCTCTAGTTGTAGCCGTGGGTGTCGGGGTAGATGTTGGAGTCGGGGTTGTGCCTATTGTAGCAGTATTCGACGGAGTCAAGGTTGGGGTAACAGTGGCAAAAGGTGTTTCCGATAATGAAGGAGTGGGAGTAGCGGTTATCGATGGCGTGGGTGTCGGGGTTGTCCCGGGAGTTGCGCCCGGTGATCCAGTTATTGAAGGTGTGGGCGAGTTTGAAGGTGTGATAGAAGGTGTAGGGCTATCAGTAGGTGTTACAGAAGGTGTATTTGTTGGTGTTTCGGTGGGTGTTTGAGAGACAGTTGGTGTGTTAGTAGCAGAAGGAGTGGCGGAAGGTGTCTCGGTATTTGTTTGTGTGACCGAAGGTGTATTTGTATTTGACGGGGTATTAGTTTGTGTAACCGATGGTGTGTTTGTATTCGAAGGGGTAACAGAGTTTGTCGGGGTAGACGTACTCGTGGGAGTTTCTGACGTCGTAGGAGTGGGAGAAGGGCCAGGAGTAGGGGTCGGAGTAGGTGTTGAGGTAGGAGACAGATCTATAATAGGTACATCTTGATTGGCAGCTCCTCCTGCAAGCAATATATTTTTGAGAGAAAGAGAATTTGCCGTTCTAAGCCGTTTTTCTCTATCCAGCTCTAGCTTAGTCTTTCCTAATTGTGTATTACGACGTACAGCCATCTTAGTATTTAAAATGATCGTAGAAACTACGTTTTACGTTTAGATTTGATTTAAATTTATTAAACGAAGTACTACCTGTTAAATAAACATAATAAGAATTATTATTTATAAAATGTGTAATTTGACTTACATTTCTTGTAGAATTATCCCAATATTGATACCCAGAACCAGTCTTTGTAGTTTTATAAATTTTTACTAATCCATTATTATTAAAAATATCTGAGGCAGTGATAGGAACTGTGGGGCCTAAATGAACATATAAGTTGTAGTCATTAGACAAGAATTTACTTCGAATATCATTGCTATAACCTAAAGAAGATCCTTGTAATTTATCAAAGTTATAGCTTATACCGCACGATGAAAGACTTGTCCCTCTTAAAAGTTTATCTTCTACTTGTAATTCGGAATATTTATTTCTAATAAAGCTTATAGCGCTTAAACTTGAATTTGCATCGCCCCAATTATTATTAATGGAAATTATAGTTTTGGGAATATTATTAAATAATGAATAATCTGGATCTAATGAAGAATATGCAGGATAAGGAAGAGCTACATTAATGCCTTTTTGAAGTATAAAAGGTAGACTACTCAAATGAAAATAAGTAATGTTTCCAGTACCCGGATTAATAAGTGCCGGTGAATTATTGGTGCTGTAAAAGTTATAATCTGAAGTTATTAATGAAGTGGTTGTAGCTAAATTATTTTCAAGATTTATTTGATTAATAGAAGTAAGCTGCTTAAACAGAGATAACGACAAATTGTTATTTAAATTGGTAACTGTTATCCAGTTGTTATTATTTGTAGCACTTAGAGTATCTATTAACTGAAGATTAGAACATAAATATTGCCCGTTTAAGCAATAATCATTAGGATTATTATTATATGAAAAATATTTTGTTTTTCTTTTCCATTTTATAAGAGAATCATTAAAACTGTTAATATAAACTGAATTGTTAATATAGAGGTTGTTTAAGATTTTTATATTTTTATTAACCTTAAGATAATCCCCTAATACGTTAGAGATGTTATTAAAATCTGAGATATTGTTCTTAATTGTTATTCCATAATTATTATCGATATAACTGTTATTAAATATGTTTATATTAGAACTTTTTTCTATTCTAATTGCCTCTTCATTATTAATAAATACACAATCTTTTATTTCTGAAATAGCTGATAATGAATCAGCCTGGTTGTTCGATGACCTTACCCAACTTGAGAGATCATTTATTTCTGCAATCCAGAAAATATTACCATCAAATATTAATTTTTGTGTTAGATCTGTTGAGTTAAATGTTAGTTCAGGATATTTAAAAGACGAAAAAATATTTTGATTACCTGAAAATGCTGATAAAAGACCATTTTCATCTGTAGTAAATTGAATTGCAGATACCGCTCTTAATAAAACGTATTTATTTGGATCATAATTCGACGGTAATGAAACCGAAAATAGATTTTGATCTTCAAAGCTGCTTGTTCCATTAAAATATGTATCCATTTTAAAGTTATTTTTTAAAATAAAGTTTGATTTTATATCCGTATTAGCATTGCATATAAAATATTCTGTACCGCACGCGCTAATTTGATAAGAATTTGAAATAAATGAATCAAACTTAAATGTTTTATTATTAGAAAAAACTATATCTTTTGAAATAATGTTTGAATTATTAAGAAAATATACAGCCGGGCCATTTATTAATTTAAATGAACATTTATCAATTATAACATTTTTACTATTATTAATAATAGATATAGCGGGCCCTAAAAATCCTTCCTCAAACATACAGTTTGTAAAATAGATATCCTTTGAGTAGTGATCTATAACGTTAGATGCAAGTTCAATAGGCTTTGAACCTAATTTATTGAAGTATTTAAAATTACACGAATCAAAAGTTACTGGCCCCGGAACATTGTAAATATAAAAGTGCCCTTCATTGGCATTATAGAAATCACATTCATAAAATCTTACATTTTTTACATTATTAGAAAGATGAATCGGGCATTTATTAAACATGCAATTTATAAATTCTAAATTTTCAGCATTAGTAAGACCAAAAAACAAATCACAATCTTTTTCTACATAACCGTGAGATGCATAAAAATCTATTCCTTCAAAGATTATATTTTTAGCCTTTACCTGTATGTTAGCTACATCCATATCGTTGATTTGATAATTTTGAGGAGAGCTTAAAACAACAACTGTGGATTTATTGTTAGAATTATAAATGGAAGATATGACGGTAAAATCTGTAAAAGGAGATATCCCCCCCACAAAGCCTTGTAAATCTTTTTGTTTTAATAAATTTTTTGTAGTTGCATCAATATTATAAAAAGAATTACTTTCTGTAAAATTGACAACACTGCCAGCCGTTAAAATTCTTGTTACATTTAAACTGCGAAATAGATCTAAATTGTTTTTTCTATCTTGATTATAGTAATGAATAGCAAGACGGGTTAGCCCTGTTTCTGATAAACTCAATGAAGATCCGGAAAACACTAATGTACCAAAAGGATAAGTGTGGTAGGGGATAATTATCATTGGACTTCTAGATGGGTCTAAATTACCATATAATCTAGCCCACCAAATTAGATTGTTATTAATGTAATCTACATAATAACCGGCCGGGTAGTTTTGGCCTTTGTTAAATTTAAAAGGAGAATCTGAAAATAAATAAGAATTAGAAGTTTTGGAAAATGCATCGTTTTTAAACACATTAAATAAATTCTGAGCAGTAACTTCCTGTGTCAAATCATAAAAATTATAGTTAGGAAAATATAAAGGATAAAGATTATTAGAAAAAATATCATTATTAATTTTATCTTGCGAAAAACTATCGACAGTTAAGTTTGTAGAGCGGTGAATATCCGGTAAACCACTGGTAGAAGAATAATTTGAAAATGCATATACAGAATAAGGTGAATAGTTACTATATTTTAATCCTTGAGATGTTACATGGCTTGAAGGAAAATCTATTCTATTTAACTTTAAAATTGGATAGATTTTATTGTCTAGCTTTTTGTTAAACGATATTTTTGAATTATCGAAATTTGATAATGAAGTTAATTGAAAATATTGGGAAAATGTTTTATAACCAATATATTTTATATCCCTTGAAACCGGGGGCAAAGTAAAATTGTTATTTAAAACAGTATAAGTAAATTTTGGATATGTGTTTAAGATTTCCCTTACTTTTGCTTGATAAACACCATACCAGTGTGTTCCGAAATTATCGTTGTTAGCACCCCAAGATCCAAAATTAACGCTATTAATATCAGTTACGCTGTTTTTATGTTCAAACTCATTAAAACCGGTGATAACCGGGTGGTTTTTATTTCTAAATAGATCTTCTTGGTAAGCAGTGGCCAGTCTTGTGCCGTCGTCACTGTTGGGGTTTAACAATCCTTGTGCGGCTGTATATGTAATAGGGCCCCCCGATAAAAACATTTCTACATAAACATTGTGAATAGATGAACTTAAAACTCTCCAAGTGGTAAATAACTTACCATTAATATTTCTAAATTTTTCTTGAAAACTAGGACCCGCCCCGATTCCAAGAAACTTATTATCCCAAGCATTAGAATTAGACCTCGACACAACAGCAATATTATCCCCATAAAACAAATCATTATTTCCAGATAAAGAATAATTCGAGGCATTAAACGGGTGAGAATATAATCTATTTCTATAATTTGAAGTATAAGAAGCGCTCCATCCTTCATTCCCGTAAAGACGGGGATCTAAATAGTGTCTATATCTAAAATTAAATGCAGATAATGCGGTGGAATCGTTGCCCGTTCCACCCGGGATAAGTCCTAATCGAACACTAGGACGAATAAATGTTTTATTGTTAGATAAATCGTTAAATTCGTTTGTGGGAATAGAGCTGCCTGCATTAAAGTACGAATATTCACCTTCTGTCTTTAATACTCGAAGAACATATGAATCCACGGTTCCAATATTATTAAATAAAAATCCTGTTAATGCTGGAAACACGCAAAAGTCGTTTTCCTGAAGAAAATTATTTGACATACGTATTCTAAATACCCGATTTATTGTGCTATTAATGCTTACAGACTCAACAGAATCACAAATATATTGTTCATAGATAGGCTGAGCCTCTTGTATAAGAAATTGTTGACCATTTAAAATTTGAAAGTCTCCAAAATAGTCTCTCCAACTAGTGTGTCCTATACCGGTGTAAAAAGGCTTAGATAAAGTAACTTTTACAAAGTGCCCGGGAACCGCTTTAAAGGATATTTTTTGACTATCTGTACCTTGAATACCAAATTTTATTTCTTCTCTATAAACTCCCTGTTTTACAAAAACAGTATCCCCGGGATTTATTTCTGGTGCACTAAATGCCCTTGCAAATGAACTCCAAGGAGACGATTCTGACCCTGTATTATTATCACTCGCTACAGGATTATTAATATCGATATAAAAATTTGCCATTATGCTACTCCCCCTATGTTATAATTATCTAATATAGGACGAAACACATTGTATTTTTTGCTTATTTCTACATTACCAGAAATAGCAAATATATAAGTTTTATTGTTTTCTAAGAATTCAAACTGTTTAGAGCTTTGCGACCAATTTTTTAGTTGCCCGTCTATTTTCGATCGAATAGAAATTATGTTATTTTTATCCTTTATTTCATCAATTTTTATTGTCGGTCCATTATAGACTAATGATAATAAGGTAATGTTATTGTTGTTGTTATGTTGTAAGAAAATATCTTTATCAAAAAGTTTTCTTAATGTGCTTCCTTTTGTATTTTTATAGAAACCTTGATAATTTTCTAAGGCTGTTAAACTCGGAAATACGGAATCATCAATACTATTTTCTCGAAAGTAAATGCCATCAAATGCTTTAATTTTGTCAGCTGTTTTTATTATACTATTATTATCAGGAAATATATCTCCCGATAAACTTATAGCTACCGGTTTATCTATTTTATAATCTCCGGTAAAAAACGCACTGAAAGGAAGCTGCTGAGACGCGGTTTCATAGCTCCCACTTAATGCCCGGGTATATTTAAAAGTTGATATTCCCCAAGCATTATTATAACTAAATCGTATTCTAGGTTCTATAATTCCTTTATCGTAAAAATTACTATCACTGGTCACAGCAGTTGTATAAGATAGAGAATTATAATCTATTGGTATTAAATTTAATGCAGTTAATGTCCACATTAAGTTAATCACTCTCACATTAGAGCCATCTGTAGAATTTGTAGAGATATTATTTGTATTTGTGTTATTCCATAATCTTTGTGTCTTGTTTGAATTTATGCAGTATTGATCTGGGTACGTATGTACAGAATAGCAATGGAAGTTAGCTCCAAAACATTGTTGCCCTAGGATCGGGTAACTATAAGGATTGTTTCCTGGAAACGGATTCCAAGTAGGTACCACGGATTCACCATAAAGCTGCATAAAAAGAGCATTAAATTTTAAATCTCTTTCCGTATGATTTAAAAATGTAGTGGTGTAGAGGTTATTAACATGAAAAACGTTACAAGCCGTGTAATGCCAGGGGCCTCCTTGTGGATCGTCCCAGTATGTAATTAAGCGCTCGATTCCTGTAGAAGGAGTTACTGCCCATGTCTTAGTACCACGATTACCAACCGTTCTCATTGGTATTTCGGTACAATTGTTAAAATTGTTATTTGAAATAAAAGAATTACCTGAAGAAGAGTTATCTATTCCTGGTCCAGAAATATCAAAAATATTATTTATAATTCTAACATTTCTCTCTGAAGAGGGGTATCCAGTTAACGTATGTAGATAATTTTTAATATTCCATCGATAATTTGGCATCCAGATCAAGCTATCATAATCTACTAACCAAAAAATATTACCATCAAATAGCACATCTGTACTAGAATTTATACTGGAAGATCTATACCAAGGCTTGTGAAATGAAACAGGAACTTCCATATCTAGAAAGGGATTTATATTTCCAGAAAATGCAGAGATTCCAGATAGATTAGTCATACCCGGGGTAGTCCAAATACCATAATTTAAAGCAGAAATAGCTCGTATTCTAAAATTACTGTAAGTTTTTAAATTTGGGGCATATTGACTACCTGGGCTAGGAAACTGATATCGTATCATTCTTGCCGGGTAATCGTAAAGATTGGAAGGACTAGAAGGCTTTATATAATTTAAATTATCATTTCTGCATAGAGGGGGAAGCGTATATACCGTAGATTTCGATGTTGGAGTGAATGTTAAATCTTTTGTAACCCCGTCTACGACTTGAACATTATCTGCTATACCATCAAAAACAACCATCATATTTGGTTTCCATTCATTCCATAATGGATACCGCACCAAGCTATCATTAATTTCTAAGTGAAAACCGGTCCCAAATGATTTTATAAATTCATTGTCTAGAAACTGTAACCGGGTATCATCCATGTCATACCATTTTGCATACCCATCTCTTTGTTTAGCTACAACCGAGTTTAGTAATTGCTCGTTATCCGTATATACACTTTTATTTCTATCTGATGCCCCGAACGCCGCTATTTTATTATTTTTTTCAAAAAAACAGCTTTCATATTGAGTTAACCCTTCCTTGGGATTACTTCCCATGACGCATAAGTCATAAGCATCTAGCATCAAGCAATTATTAAATTTTATATTATCGGTAATGTGTGTACTGAACGGGGTAGTATATTGAAAAATACAGTTGTTAATCTGTACATTCTTTAAGCAAGTTGCTGTAAGATTTGCCCCTACAAATTTAAATTTATTAATTTCAATATTATCTATAATTCTAGATATGCGTAAAACTCTCGAATTCCGTAAGTTTATTTTCTCTCCATTTTCTAAAGAAAAATCTACCACAGTATTAAAACTCGACTTATCGTAATAAGAACTTATAACTTTAAAGACAGTTTGTAATCTTATCCCTAAATCGTACCCGGATAAATTACCGTACTCACTTCTATTTGTGTATGCTGTTGTAAATAAATTACCTGGGCGAAAAATATGTGTAGTGTTGTAACATTTACAATCATCTTGTCCGTTATTAACACTTACAATTAAAAGCTTATTATCACTTCGTCCACTGCACTCATACATTAATGTACTACCTAGAGAAGTCCGATCACCACTATACGCAGGAGCCGGTAAAAATATTGAATTCGAATCATTTATTTCAGAAGTTACATCTAAGTTATATTTTTTATTATCTACATTTACGTAAAGAGTAGAATTACCGGGACCATAAAAAAAGTGATTCGGCTGTAGTGATCCTGTATAAAAAGGATTAATATTTCCTTTTTGTAATCTTTCATTAGCATTTCCAACAATATCAGTAAGAGTAGAAGCACGGTCCCCCTTGGCCCCTTGTAATAATAAGTTTTCTTGTCCAATAGATAAAAACTCAGAAATTAACCCCTCTGCATAATCAGGAATAGAAATAGCAGGGCTTTCAATAGTGTATGTGTTCGTATCATTATAAAATTGTGTAAAATAATCTCGTTGAGATGACTGTATTAAAAATAAAGATGGCCAGCCATGTATGGGCCAGATAGGTTCACGTAAATTGGTATTTCCCCCTTTTAGATATCTTAACTGAGATAAATGCCAGATATCATAGTTTATAGTGAGTTTATTAAAATCGACCCTATTTCTTTTTCGAATCCAGAAATTTCTTGGATTCGATGAGTTGTTTGTTCCCCCGGTTAATATGTTGGTGTTACTTCTCCATCCAAAACCATAGGGAGAATTACTATCGGTAAAAGAGGCAAAGTCTCTATTATTATGTAAAGGAAAGCATAAAGGATAATCTTTATTAATAATATCGTTTTTATCTATAAAATAAGAACTAGTACCCCCGGGGTTATAATTAAAAATATTATAGTTATATGCAGGAGCCTGGTGAAGGATTTTTCTTAAACGTATAGCCCAATAACCTAAATTTTTTCCATCAACTGAAAAACAAGATGCTTTAGCTGGAATATTTTGTTGTTGAATATCAAAATAATTTGCAGATAGAATCGGGTTGTGTGTATCGCGGTACGGGTCGGCAATATACCAGGAATTATAAATTTTAGGAGATTTTTCTTCTGAAGTAAAATTGTTAGATCCAGTCAGTGTGGGGCGATAAAAAGCTTCAACCCATATAGCATCTTTATCAGCACTTAAAACTCTCCAATTAGAATAGGCTTTTCCATTTATCGTTCTAAGATTTTTAAAATCTATGCTCAAAGAAGAAAAAGGAGCAAAAAATGTATTATTATTGATATCTCTTCCAATATCAAACGAAGGGTTACTTGTAAGACTTGTGATTAAAATAAAATCATTATAAAAACAGTCATTATGACCGGAAAGAGAGATATCTGTAAGACCCCAGATACCATGATCCCCGATCGATGTATTCCCATCAATTGAGTTACTCCAATAACGATAGCTTCCATTATAATAAGTAAAAAATTTAGAAGCCGTGGCCGTGGGTAAGTTTGTGGTTGATGAATATAATATACTTTTGTTACAATCTAAATGATGATTATATTCTTTGTAATCATCAAATAGCTTTTCATTTCTATTTACTTTTAATTTTACTGCTGGTTGGGCAACTTTCCCGTCATTTAAAATAGTGGAAGCGAAACTATTCAAGGCTCCTACAGGTAATCCTTGCCCAATATTAATAATAATTGAATATTCGTTAGATGAGATAACTTTTAATAATGTATAATTTTTTTCTATTTCTATGTCATTATAAAAACCGGTATAAGAACTCAAAGAAGGTATATAAACAAAATGCCCGTTATAAAAAGGATTAACAGAAAAATCTATTTTTATAACACTGGGAGCTATAATCTCCGTACACCCTGTTATAGAATAAAAACGGGGATCAAAATTCCAATTAGCTATTTGCCAATTTAAATTATTCGACAATAAAGTTTTTCCTGTTGTTATAACAACAGAATCGTCTTTATAGGCTTCATATTTTATTTTACCTTTTCCGAGGGCGGGGCTAATAGCAGGTATAAATGAATGATAAGTACCTTCTTTGACGTAAACCACGTCATCTCCAGATATTTCCGGGGCCAGGGTGGCCCGAAGCAGTGTTTTCCATGGAAATTCTTCAGAACCGGGGTTTAGATCACTAGAATTTGGATGATGCTTATCGACGAAGAAATTCACCAAATTATTTAATAAAAAAAAGTTAAAAAAGCCTTGAGAAGAAAATAAATAATTACATGGCCAATAGAAATTTTACCCAGTTTACGGATGCTGGTGGTTCATTTAATACAACTACAAGTTACCTTGTTGGATATAATGGAACGGATGAAAAGAGAATAACCGTACAAGATTTTTTCTGTGTTTCTCGCCCTTTAACAGGTGTATTCGGAGAAAGTAATACGTATGAACCATACGGTAATACGGGGATATCTTATAGACTACCAGGATTTATTGCCGGGTGTTGCAATGTTGTTAAAGGACTAGAAAAATATGTATTTGGAAGTTCAAACCGAATTGCAAATTTTTATGGAGATTCTTATAGTAATAGTCAACGTGGGCAGTATTTTGTAGTAGGCAATAATAATAAAATTCACAGAAGGCATGCGAGCAACGAAGGAGCTAGTGTGTTTGTTGGCGGGAGACAAAATACTCTATCTGGCGGAGATGCAACAGCATTTACATGGGGAGGTTTTAATAATCAATCTTTTTATCCAAGAGTAGGAGAAGATTATACTTACAATTATAGTTTTGATAATGGTAAAGGTATAAACTCTACAGTAATAGGAGACTCAAATTTAGAAATTTTGTTATCCGGACATAGAATAAATTCGGATGCAAACAGAATTTTTGGTGATTCAAACAGATTTTTTTGGGATGGAAGTTGGAATAATGATTTAGTAGGTTGGGCTTCCAATACAACAAGAAACTATATTATAGGCCATGAAAATTCTCTATCTGGTGACAGGTGTCACGTGTTTGGAACACGGAATACTCTGTTATGTGCCGCACAATGTACGGTTTTTGGGCGTGATAATACTATTACAGCCGTGACAAAAGAAGGTAGTAGTAAATGGGGACAAACGGTTCGATATGCTTTTGCAATGGGATTTGATAATACTATTGTCGGAGGTGACGGAGGGCACCGGGGATTTGCTTTTGGGAGCAGTAATAGAATTGGTTTAAATGACCACTCATATTTCGGGGTAGGAGATGGCGGTCGCTGGCAATATACCTTTGGTTTAGGAAACACTGCAATTGGTGGGTACGCAAGCTTTTCTTTCGGAGGTAACAATATACATAGTGGGTTTTATAATGCCGTTATTGGTAGTAATAACGACTTAGCCAGAGAATTAACCCCAAGTGGTGGTACTGGTGGTATGACAAATTCTCTTACGGTTGGTGTTTTCAATAGGCAATCTGGATTTTCCAATAATACCATCGGTAACTCTGTTATAAGAAATTCCGGTGTTATGACTACGTTTGGAGCATATACAACATCCTACGGTAATACAACATTTATGCGTGGGGTATGTGCTTTTTGTGAAAATGTAGGAAACAGCTTTTTTAGTATTGCAAATTCTCATGTAAGAGGGGTGGAGCATTGTGTATTATTTGGAAAAAATGTTTCTCACAATCCAACAGCTTCAGGTAACCCTAAAGCAGAGAAAAACTTATTTGGTGTATGTTTTGATTCTGATACAGATGATGTTGGTATATGGCCATATTCAAATGGTTCTGGGCCTGGAACCCCAGGTATTCGTCCGTGGACACGTAGTAATCAAGCAACACTTTCTTGTGCCGGGGGTGTATATATCCCTGCACAAGCCGGTAAAGGGGGGTTAGGTATCGGTATAGATACTATGTCAACAGCAACATCAGCTGTACTTCACGTCAATGCTGCCGGTACAATTATATTTGCCAATCTGCCGACGAGTTCGGCTGGTCTACCCACCGGTGCTCTTTGGAGTAATAGTGGCGTCTTAACGGTTGCTTAAAAAATTACTTAGCTGGACTAAGTAATTATATGAAATTAAATTGCGTTGAATTAAAAGCTTTTTTGTATGTGTCTATTGCGTCTCTCACCACTTTGATAGCCGATCTCGGCGTCCACAAAACATTTTCTGAAATTTCTGATATTGGCTTTACCATTATAGGAATTAATTTTGCCCTACAAGGATTGATCGCTTGGCGTGCATTTTTAGATCAATCAGTTGGCCGCGATAGAGCAGAAAAAGAAAAAAAAGCTAATGTTGAGCTTTTAAATGAAAATCATAAATAATTTTATGAAATACTTACCTTTATTGGCATTACCGTTTATTCTCATTGGATGTGCAACCACAGACACCGGTACAGATGATAAGTCTGCACAATCGGGGGTCGAAAAAGCATTACCTTATATTGCCCCGGCTGTAACGCTGGCTTGTACTGTAGTGCTAGAGCAAGCTCTCTCTCCAGAAGATAGAATAGAAAAAGCCAAGATGATTAATAACGTGGCCACCGTGGTAGAAAGTTTAACGCGCGGAGCTACACCAACACCCGATCAATTAAAAACAGCATTACTGGATTATCTTCCTCAAGAAAAAACCCATTGGGTTGTATATGTGAACACTGTTAAAGATATTTATGCTGCTCAATTTAAACAGATTGGAGGAGACGCTAAACTCGCTGTTGATGTCCTCAATGCTATTGCCAAGGGGTGTAAGGACGCCACAACTAGTTACGTTTCACAATGATGGGGGGATTGGTAACAGCAGCTCTTCAAGCTATCGGTGGTATCTTTCAAGCTATTAACAACCTTTTTGGGCACAAAAATACTCCAGAAATGAAAGACCGCGATAAAGCAAAGAAAGAACAGGAATTTAAAAACGAAGTAGAAAAAGCTATTCGGGAGAAAGACATTGAAAAAATTAGAAATATTCTTGGTTAGTATCTGCTCTTTCTTTTTAGTTAATTGCTCTACAGTTACCCCAGATAAGATTAAAGATAATACACCATCTCACGACAGTTCTACCCCCACACAATACGACGATTTCAATAGCGGAATTATTCGAGTACTTGATAAAGGATTAGTTATAACAGAAAAAGCTAAAGATAGATATAATTATTTGATACAATCATATAAAATTAAAATGAAAAAAGATTTTGGTATCTCTCTTTCGGAAAATGCAGGAATTAAAAAATACATCGACTCTTTTCAAAATGAGTTATTTTTTATAGATAATGAACATGCTGTATATTTTGGTGTTATGAATGGGTGGATGAAAGAGAAAGTACCCCAGGATTCAATCGTAGATAAAACGGTAGATAAAATTACAAACTAATGCCCCAAGAGTATATCACTTGGAATGACTTCGATAAAGAGTGCAATTCAGTGGGCACTTATATCAATAAACCCGATATTATTATAGCCATTGGCCGAGGCGGTTTTATCCCGGCTATAGTTTTGTCTCATAAACTGAATGTAAAAGATGTTTATAATCTAGGTCTACAAAGTTATGAAGAAAAGACTGCAGGTAGTATTCAGGTTTTACAAGATATAGACTTAAATCAAATAGATATTTCTAAATCTATACTTGTTGTGGATGACATTTCAGATAAAGGAAATACTCTCAAATATACGGTAGAGAGGCTTAAACAACATGGCTTTAAAAATATTCAAACATTCACGTTATATATAAAAACCGGTACTAAGTTTATTCCAGATTTATATGCACGTGAATACGACCCGCATACCTGGATTGTATTTCCTTGGGAGAAGAGATGAGAGATAAATTTGAAAAAGCTATGAAGTTTGTAAGAGAGGCCGAAGG
>Ga0172372_10004676_pt1 | contig 19354 bp, 17 predicted proteins | sample LakKiv5m_2_FD_114544 | JGI IMG/M metagenome (GOLD analysis project Ga0172372, IMG submission 114544) | Freshwater microbial communities from Kabuno Bay, South-Kivu, Congo - kab_092012_9.5m | ecosystem: Environmental > Aquatic > Freshwater > Lake | place: Democratic Republic of the Congo...
ACAGCCACCCCGCCACCCCCCGGAAATGGCCGAGCGCGGCGTTGATCGTCACGATCGCGCGCGGCGCCGGATCGAGGATGCACGCGAGGTCGAGCGCCAGCGCCGCCCCGGCCGAATGGCCGACGACGGCCATGGGCGGCCGGACCATCGTGTCCATCAGCCGCGCCAGATCCTCGGCCATCGGGCGCAGGCCCGACCGGCGCGGCCCGCCCATGCGCGTGAACCCGTGCCCCGGCAGGTCGGGCACGCTGACGCGCCAGCCCGCCGCCGCGATGCGGGGGGCAAGCGCGCGGAAGGAATGGGCCGACGCGCCCGCCCCGTGCAGCATCCAGACGTCCGGCCCCGCGCCGAAGCTCTGGACATGCCACAGATGCGGGGGGCTTGCGACCTCGGTCGAAGCGTCGCGGTGCGGCCAGTCGGCCGGCAACTCGGCCGGCAGATCGGGCGGCGGATCGCGAAGCGCGCTCATCGCCCGCCGGGCGATGCCGCCCCGATCAGGCCCGACAGCCGCTGCGCATCGGCGCGCGGCAGCACCGCCGCCCGCCCGCCCATCCGCTGCGCCAGCGCCGCGAGTGCAGGCGAGGGCCGCGCGCCGGTATCGATCACGACCGCGGGCACCCCCTCGGCCGCGATGGCGGCCGCCATCCGCTCGGCGTCGGCCGCCGCCTGCGCGCGGTCGGCGCGCCCGTCGAGCGCGATGTTGGCGCGCCCGTCGGTCAAGAGCGCGATGGTGGGCGTCATCCCCCGCGCCCGCGCGAGCGTCGCGAGCCCCAGCGCCGCGCGCAGCCCCGCCGCAAGCGGCGTGCCGCCCCCGCCCGGCAGCCCCTGCAGCCGCCGCTTGGTCTGCACGAGCGAGCGCGTGGGCGGCAGCATCACCTCGGCCGCGGTCCCGCGAAAGGACACGAGCGCGACATGGTCGCGCCGCGCATAGGCCTGGCCCAGGAGCAGTTCGACCGCCCCCTTGGCCTCGGCCAGCCGCGCCACCGCGGCCGAGCCCGAGGCGTCGACCGCGAAGATGAGGACACGGTCCGAGCGTTCCTCGAACCGCCGGATGCGCAGATCCGCCATCCGCACGAGGACGCCCGGCGCCTCGGGCCGCGCGCGGCGGCGGATCGTCTGCCAGGGCGCCGCGGCGCGGAGTGTCGCGACCAGATCGATCCGCGCCCCGCCCCCCGGCCGCCCCGGCCGCGACGGCAGCGGCCGGCCGCGCCGGTTGCCCTTGCGCGCCGCGCCGGTGCCCTGCGCCCCGCGCGCGGCGCGGCCCGTCCGCCCGGCGGCAAGCGCCGCGATCAGCCCCTCGGGAAGGGCCGCGCGCGCGGCATCGACCAGCATCTCGGCGGGGATGTCGGCCTCGGCGCTGTCGCGCTCGCGCTCGGAGCGGTCCCGCTCGCGCTCGGGCTCCGACGGCGGCGGCGGCGGCTCGGGCGGGGCTTCGGCCGCGGGCAGCGCGCGATGGGCGAGCACCATGGCGGCGGCAAGCGCCAGATCCCCTTCGGCGACCTTCGCCGCCCCCCGCAGCCCCGCTGCGGCGCGCGCGGCGGCAAGCGCGAGAAGGGGGGCGCGCAGGCTTGATATCCCGAGGCCGGCGGCGGCGGTGGCAAGGGCCCGCGCGGCGCCGCGCGGCAGGGCAGGGGCCGGGCCTTCGGGCAGGGCAGGGGGCGGCAGCGCCTCGGCCTCGGACCAGCCGACCCCCTCGAGATCGACGAAGAGGCCCAGCCGATCGGCGAGCGCGGGCGCCAGCACCTCGTCGGCGCCCGCGCCTTCGTCGAGCGCGATGAGGCAGAGCCCCTCCTTGTCGAGCGCCGCGCCGAGCCGCGCGGCAAGCCCCGGCGGGCAGCGCTCGGCCATCGTCAGGATGATCGCCGCGGGCGGATCAAGGAGCCCCGCCGTCATCACCGGCCGCCCGGCCGCGAGCGTTGCCGCGAGGTCGAGCCCGCCCGTCAGCGCGCCGTCGGGCGTGTCGGGATGGATGCGCCGCACCGGCAGCCCGCGCGCGGCAAGGCCCGCCGCCAGCGCCTCGGTCAGGCGGTCGCGCACGGGGCCCGCGCGGGCGCGCAGCCACAGCCCGCCCATCCCCGCCGGATCGGCCGTGATCAAGGCTGCGGCCACAGCCGCGCGGCCCCAGGGCGTCTCGGGCAGGGCGATCGGGGGGGGCGTCAGGGCAGCACCTCGGCCACGACGCGGGCGACGCGCGCGGTCGATCCGGCCTCGTCGAGCGGATCGCGCCGCAGCCGGTGGCGCAGCGCCATCGGCGCGACTGCGCGCAGATGCGCCCGCCCGACCGCCGGCGCCCCCTCATGGGCCGCCCGCGCCCGCGCCGCGCGCAGCAGCGTCAGCTCCCCCCGCAGCCCGTCCGAGCCGAGCGCGATGCAAAGCGCCGCGCAATCGTGCAGCACGGTGTTCGGTGTCTTCAGCCCCGGCAGCGCGTCGCGCGCCGCAAGGATCGCCTTGCGCAGGGCCGCGTCCTTGCGCCGCCACTTGCGCATGAAGGCGTCGTGGTCGTTCTCGTAGGCGTCGCGGCGGCGCACGACCTCGACCCGGGTCGCGATGTCGCGCGGGCTCGCGACCTCGACCGAAAGGCCGAAGCGGTCGAGGAGTTGCGGGCGCAGCTCGCCCTCTTCGGGGTTGCCGGATCCCACCAGCACGAAGCGCGCCGGGTGGCGGATCGAGAGGCCCTCGCGCTCGACCACGTTCTCTCCCGATTGTGCGACGTCGAGCAGCAGATCGACGAGGTGATCCTCGAGCAGGTTGACCTCGTCGATATAGAGATAGCCGCGGTTGGCGCGCGCGAGCAGCCCCGGCTCGAACGCCTTCTCGCCCCGCGTCAGCGCCCGTTCGATGTCGAGCGCGCCCGTCACGCGGTCCTCGGTCGCGCCGAGCGGCAGATCGATCACGGGGGTCGGGCGCGCGACGATCCGCCGGTCGCCCGGCGGCGCCCAGTCGGGCACGTCTTCCACCCGGGCGGAGTTGACGGGGCAGCCCGCCACGGCGCGGATCTCGGGCAGAAGGGCCGCGAGCGCGCGCACGGCGGTGGATTTGCCCGTGCCGCGGTCGCCGAACACGAGCACCCCGCCCAGACCCTGATCGATCGCGGTCAGGATCATGGCCTCCTTCATCTCGTCCTGCCCGACGATGGCCGAAAAGGGGAAGGGCTGTCTCATGCGGCGGTCCTGACGGTATCGAGCGGGTCGCGCCCGCCCCATGTCCCGGCCTGACCGAGCACATGGAAGCGCGCGTAGAGTTCCTCGGAAAACCAGCCCCCCTCGCGCACGGCGCGGATCGCGCGGCCGTGCGGGCCGTCGCCGCGGGCGAAACGGGCCATGGCGGCGGTGTCGGGCCAGACCGAGAAGGTGATCTGATGCAGAAGCGGCACCTCGCCGATCCCGATCTTGAAGAGGACATGCGGGTCCGACCCGATCACCCCCGAGATGTCGGGCACGCGGCCCCAGAATCGCAGCGCCTTCGAGGGGCGCACGGTCGCGCGCGTCAGCACCGCGACGGGGCCCGCGGCCTCGGACGGCTCGGCCCGGAAGGGCGCGCGCCCCGCCCATTGCCCGCGCGCCGAGACGGGAGAGAGGAAAAGCGACCACGCCTCGGCTGCATGCGCGCGCCAGCGGCGATAGACCGGGGCCTCGGCGGTCATGCGCCGCGCCGTCGCCTCGTCCGGCCAGCCCGCGAGGATCGCCCAGACGGCGGTGTTGGGGCGCGGCGTGAAGCCCTCGCCCGTGCCCGAGCCGCAGAGCTTGACGAATTCGACCTCGCGCATGCGCGCGAAATCGGCCCGCGCCAGCGCCATCTGCCCGAACACCCACAGCCGCGCCGAGACCGGCCCGAAGCGGAAGAGGCTGAGGCTGACGCATTGGGTCATGGCGACGGCGCTTATCGACTGTCAACTGGGGCTGACAGTAGGCCTTTGGCGGCCAGAGTGCAACCTGTTGAAGCTGCGGCATTGTCGGCAGTTGTAAATCTGACTGGACAGTCTATCATGCCGCCATGACCGATCCGCGCCCCCATGCCCCGACACTGCGCGACGCCGCGCGCGCGGGCGCCGGTCATGCGGTGGTGGTGGGCGCGGGGCTCGGCGGGCTTGCCTCGGCGATGCGGCTCGGCGCCAAGGGCTGGCGCGTCAGCGTCTATGACCGGCTCGACCGGCCCGGCGGGCGCGGATCCTCGATCACCCGCGACGGCCACCGCTTCGACCTCGGCCCGACGATCGTGACCGTGCCCAAGGTCTTCCGCGACCTCTGGGCGGCCTGCGGGCGCGACTTCGACCGCGATGTCGATCTGCGCGCGCTCGATCCCTTTTACGAGATCCGCTGGCCCGACGGCAGCCGCTTTGCCGCCCGCCAGTCGACCGAGGCGATGCGGGCCGAGGTCGCGCGCCTCTCGCCCGGCGATCTGGCGGGGTATGAGCGGTTCCTTCAGGACAGCGAGGCGCGCTATGCCTTCGGCTTCGAGGATCTCGGCCGACGGTCGATGCACCGCTTTGGCGACCTGCTGAAGGTCATCCACCGCTTCGTCCGGCTGCGCGCCGACCGCTCGGTCCATGCCCATGCGGCGCGCCGATTTGCCGATCCGAGGCTGCGGATGGCGTTTTCCTTCCATCCGCTCTTCATCGGGGGCGATCCGTTCAACGTCACCTCGATGTATATCCTGGTCAGCCACCTCGAGAAGGAATTCGGCGTCCATTGCGCGGTGGGCGGCGTTCAGGCCATCGCGGACGCCATGGTGCGGGTGATCGAGGCGCAGGGCGGGGCCGTTCACATGGGCGCCGAGGTCGACCGCGTGCTGGTCGAGGGCGGCAGCGCGGCGGGGGTGGAGCTGACCACGGGTGCCAAGGTCGCGGCCGAGGTCGTCGTCTCTAACGCCGATGCCGGCCACACCTACGACCGGCTCTTGCGCGACCTGCCGCGCCGGCGCTGGACATCGCGGCGGCTTGCCCGCGCGCGCTGGTCGATGGGGCTGTTCGTGTGGTATTTCGGCACGAAGGGCACGGCCGGCCTCTGGCCCGATGTCGGCCAGCACACGATCCTCAACGGTCCGCGCTACCATGGCCTCGTGCGCGACATCTTCATCCGGGGCCGTCTCGCCCCGGACATGAGCCTCTATCTGCACCGGCCGAGCGTCACCGACCCGACCGCCGCACCCGCGGGCGACGATACCTTCTACGCCCTCTCGCCCGTGCCGCATCTGGGCCATGCCGACCCCGTCGACTGGGCCGAGATGGCCGAACCCTACCGCGCCCGCGTCGAGGCGGTGCTCGAGGAGCAGGCGCTGCCCGGCTTCGCCCGGCACCTCGGGCCGCAGATGATGCTGACGCCCGCCGATTTCGAGACCCGCTACCTCAGCCCCCATGGCGCGGGCTTCTCGATCGAGCCGCGGATCTTCCAGTCGGCGTGGTTCCGCCCGCACAACGTGTCGGAAGAGTTGCCGGGCCTGTGGCTCGCGGGGGCGGGGACGCATCCGGGCGCGGGCCTGCCGGGTGTCGTCGCCTCGGCCGAGGTGCTCGCGTCCCTCGTCCCCGACGCGCCCGGCCGCGAGCCCCTGCGCATGGCGGCGGAGTAGCCATGATCGCGCCCGCCGATCTCGAGGCCTGCCGGGTGGCGATCCGCACGGGGTCGCATTCCTTCCATGCCGCCTCGCGGCTCCTGCCGGCGCGGGTGCGCGATCCGGCGCTCGTGCTCTATGCCTTCTGCCGGCTTGCCGACGACGCGGTGGACGAGGGGGCCGACAAGGTGCGCGCGGTGCTGCGGCTGCGCGACCGGCTCGATGCGGCCTATGCCGGTCGGCCGCACGATGCCCCCGCCGACCGCGCATTCGCCGCGATGGTGCGCGCCCACGAGATGCCGCGCGCCCTGCCCGAGGCGCTGCTCGAGGGGCTCGCCTGGGACGCCGAGGGGCGGCGCCATGCGACCCTCTCCGAGGTCTGCGCCTATTCGGCGCGGGTGGCGGCGGCGGTGGGCGCGATGATGTGCGTGCTGATGGGCGCGCGCGCGCCCGACACGCTGGCGCGCGCCTGCGACCTCGGGGTGGCGATGCAGCTGACCAACATCGCCCGCGACGTGGGCGAGGATGCGCGCGCGGGCCGGATCTATCTGCCGCTCGACTGGCTGGCCGAGGCCGGGGTCGACGCCGGGGCCTTCCTCGCCGATCCGCGGGCGGGGCCGGGGCTGGGCGGGGTGGTGGCGCGGCTCCTGGCCTTCGCCGACGACCTCTATCTGCGGTCCGAGGCGGGGATCTCGGCGCTGCCGATGTCGTGCCGGGCCGGGATCCATGCCGCGCGCCTCATCTATGGCGCGATCGGGGCCGAGGTGGCGCGCGCGGGCCACGACAGCGTCACGCGCCGGGCGCGCACCACCGGCCGGCGCAAGCTCGGCCTGATCGCGCTCGCGGGCGTGCGCGCGGCGGCCTCGCCCGTCATGCCGCAATCGGCGCGCCTGCACGCCGCGCCCCTGCCCGAGGTGGCCTTTCTCGTGACGGCCGCCGCGCGCGGATCGCAGCGGGCATCGCGCAGCGAGGCGCTGATCTCGGTCCTCGCCCAGCTCGAGGCCCGCGACCGCGCGAGACGGGGCGCGCAGGGCTTGGCGGAAGGGCTCGGCGATCCTACCTGAAGGGGAGGGGCGAGGGGGCAGGGCGATGGAATACGGGCTTTTCGCGACATTCCTGGCGGCCTGCCTCGCGGCCGGGGCGACGGGGGCCGTGTTCAAGCCCGGCGCGTGGTACGACAGCCTCGCCAAACCCGCCTGGACGCCGCCCAACTGGCTCTTTCCCGCGGCGTGGACGACGCTTTATCTGTGCATGTCCTTCGCCGCGATGCGGGTCGCCCCCCTGCCGGGCAGCGGGCAGGGGCTGGCGTTCTGGGCGCTCCAGATCGCGCTCAACACCCTCTGGACGCCCGTCTTCTTCGGGCTGCGGCGGATGCGCGACGGCTTTGTCGTGCTGGTCCTGCTCTGGCTCGCGGTCGCGGCGACGACGGTCGCGTTCTTCCGCCTCGACCTTGTCGCGGGGCTCCTGATGCTGCCCTATGTGGCGTGGGTGAGCGTGGCGGGCGCCCTCAACTTCACCGTCTGGCGGATGAACCCCGCGGTGCGCCCGATCGGCTGAGCGCTGCCACATGGCTGTCATCTTCGCGTGATTTATCGCGCATCGCGGGGCAGGGGGCGGGCATGGCGGCTGATCCGAGGGACGACCTGACACTGGCGGCCGAAACCTGGCTGCGCGAGGAGCTTTCGGACGATCTCGACGAGGATTTCGAGGTCGATCTCGAGGATGCCGTCCTCTCGCGCGAGGTGGCGCGCATCTACAAGACCGCCCACCCCGACACGATCGACCGCGCCACCTATCTGCGCACCCTCCTCAAGCTTCAGGCCGAACTCATCAAGCTGCAGGACTGGGTCGCGCATCGCCGCGAGAAGGTCGTCGTCATCTTCGAGGGGCGCGACAGCGCCGGCAAGGGCGGCGTCATCAAGCGCATCACGCAACGCCTGAACCCCCGCGTCGTGCGTACCGTGGCACTGCCCGCGCCGTCGGACCGCGAACGCTCGCAATGGTATTTCCAGCGCTACGTCCCCCATCTGCCGGCGGGGGGCGAGATCGTGCTCTTTGACCGCAGCTGGTACAACCGGGCGGGGGTGGAGCGGGTCATGGGCTTTGCCTCGCGCGCCGAGGTCGAGCAGTTCTTTCAGGACGTGCCCGAGTTCGAGCGGATGCTGGTGCGCTCGGGCATCCGGGTGGTGAAATACTGGTTCTCGATCACCGACGAGGAGCAGCAGTTGCGCTTCCTCATGCGCATCCACGACCCGCTGAAACAGTGGAAGCTCTCGCCCATGGACCTCCAGAGCCGCGTGCGCTGGGAGGACTACACCAAGGCCAAGGAAGAGATGCTGATGCGCACGAACATCCCCGAGGCACCCTGGCACATCGTCGAGGCCAACGACAAGAAGCGGGCGCGCCTCAATTGCATCGACCACCTGCTCGGCCTCATCCCCTATGAGGCAGTCCCCCACCCCGAGGTGACGCTGCCCGATCGGGTCTTCAACCCCGACTACGAACGCAGCGCGCTGCCGGCGGAGCTCTATGTGCCGCGAAAATACTAGCGTTCCTTCACATAGGGCTCGCCGCCCGCGCGCGGCGGGATGGCGCGCCCGACGAACCCCGCGAGGATCACCACCGTCAGCACATAGGGCGCGGCCTGCATCACCTGCACGGGCACGATGAAATCGCCCAGTTCGATGTTCTGATAACGGTTCGCGACGGCCTCGAGCAGCCCGAACAGGAGGCACGCGCCAAGCGCCTGCCACGGCCGCCACTTGGCAAAGACAAGCGCGGCGAGCGCGATGAAGCCCCGCCCCGCCGTCATGTCCTTGACGAAGCCCGCGACCAGCCCGGTCGCGAGATAGGCCCCCGCGATCCCGCACAAGCCCCCCGCGATCAGGATCGCGCCAAAGCGCAGCCGGCCGACCGACACCCCGGCCGTGTCGACGGCGGCCGGATTCTCGCCCACCGCCCGGAGCCTGAGCCCGAAGCGCGAGCGGTAGAGCACCCACCACGCGGCGGGCACGGCGGCGAGTGCCACATAGACCAGCAGCGTATGGCCCGAGATGAGTTCGGCATAGACGGGGCCGAGCACCGGCACGCCCGCGAGCGTCTCGGCGAAGGGCAGCGAGATCGGGCCGAAGCGCGCCCCCTCGGGCAGTTGCGGGGTGCGCCCGCCGAGGCCGAACCACCGCTGCCCGATCAGCACCGTGAGCCCCGCGGCAAGGAAGTTGATCGCGACCCCCGAGATCAGCTGGTTGCCCCGGAACCCGATCGAGGCCACCCCATGCACGACCGATAGCGCGAGCGACGCCCCCGTTCCGGCCAGAAGCCCGAGCCAGACCGACCCCGTCACCGCCGCCGCCGCCCCGGCCGCGAAGGCCGCGATCAGCATCTTGCCCTCGAGCCCGATGTCGAAGACCCCCGCCCGCTCGGAAAAGAGCCCCGCGAGGCAGGCGAGCAGCAGCGGCGTCGCGAGCCGCAGGGTAGAATCGAGGATCTGGAGGAGGGTGGCGAGGTCCATCAGCCCGCCCCCCGCCTAGCGATGCGCGCCCAGAGCCATTCCGCCGGCATCCGCACCATGTTGTCGAGCGCCCCCGTGAGCAGGATCACCAGCGCCTGGATCACGGTGATGAGTTCGCGCGGGATCGACGTCCAGAGCGCGAGTTCCGCCCCGCCCTGATAGAGAAAACCGAAGAGGAGCGCCGCCACCGCCACCCCCGCCGGGTGCGAGCGCCCCATCAGCGCGACCGCGATCCCGATGAACCCCGCCCCCTCGACCGAGTTGAGCAAGAGGCGCTGCGCCTCGCCCATCACGGTGTTGACGGCCATCATCCCCGCCAGCGCCCCCGAGATCAGCATCGCGATGATGGTGACGCGCACGGGGCTGATGCCGGCATAGACGGCGGCGCGCTCGGACTTGCCGAAGGCGCGGATCTGATAGCCGATGCGCGTGCGCCAGATCAGCGCCCAGACCCCCACCCCGGCCAGGATCGCGACGAAGAGCGTCACGTTCGCGGGCGTGCGGTCGGAAAAGGCGATCCCGAGCGGCTCGAGCACCGCGCCGAGGCGCGGGAGCTGCAACCCTTCGGCAAAGCGCGCGCTCGCCGGATCCATCGAGCCTTCGGGGCGCAGCACGTTGCTCAGCAGATAGTTGAGCAGCGACGCCGCGATGAAGTTGAACATGATCGTGGTGATGACGATGTGGCTGCCGCGCCGCGCCTGAAGCCAAGCGGGCAGCGCGGCCCAGGCCGCCCCGAAGGCCGCCGCCGAGACGGTCGCGGCCAGAAACGCCACCGACCAGTGCGGCCAGGGCAGCATCAGGCAGACGAGCGCGACGCCGAGGCCGCCGAGCGTGGCCTGCCCCTCGCCCCCGATGTTGAACAGGCCCGCATGGAAGGCGACCGCGACGGCAAGCCCCGTGAACATGAAGTTCGTCGCGTAATAGAGCGTATAGCCCCAGCCATAGGTCGACCCCAGCGCGCCCTCGACCATGAGCTTCATCGCCGCGACCGGATCCTCGCCGATCGCGAGGATGACGAGGCCCGAGAGCACGAAGGCGATGGCGAGGCTCGCGAGCGGCACGATCAGCGCATCGAGGACGGGCGGCAGGGGGCGGCGCGCGCTCATGCGACACCTGCCATCAGAAGGCCGAGGTCGCGCTCGTCCGTCGCCCCCGCCGCGCGTTCGCCCATGATGCGGCCGTCGAACATCACGAGGATGCGGTCGGCAAGCGAGAGGATCTCGTCGAGCTCCACGCTCACCAGCAGGATGGCCGAGCCCGCGTCGCGCAGCGCGACGATGCGCTGGTGGATGAACTCGATCGCGCCGATGTCGACCCCGCGGGTGGGCTGGCCCACGATCAGGACCTTGGGCGCGCGGTCGATCTCGCGCGCGACCACGATCTTCTGCTGGTTGCCGCCCGAGAAGGCGCGCGCCGGCAGCGCGGGGTTGGGCGGGCGGACATCGAAGCGCGCCATCTTGCCCGCGGTATCGGCGCGAAGGGCCGCGTTGTTCATGAAAAGCCGCCCGGCCTGATACTCGGGCGCATGGTGATAGCCGAGCGCCACATTCTCCCAAGCCGCGAAATCCATGATGAGGCCGAGGTTCTGGCGATCCTCGGGCACATGGGCAAGGCCGGCCGCGCGGCGCGACTGCCCATCTGCGCCGGGGCCGCGCAGGGCGACCGGGGCGCCCTCGATCTCGAGCCGCCCCTCGGCGCTGCGGATCCCCGCGAGCACCTCGAGCAGTTCCGACTGGCCGTTGCCCGCCACCCCCGCGATGCCGAGGATCTCGCCCCCGCGCAGATCGAAGCCCACGCCGCGCAGCCGCTCCACCCCGCCCGCGTCGCTGAGCCGCAGCCCCTCGGCGCGCAGCCGCACCGGGCCCGGGCGGGCGGGGGCCTTCTCGACCCGGAGCAGCACCTTGCGCCCGACCATCAGCTCGGCCAGCTCGGGCGGCGAGGTCGCGGCGGTCTCGAGCGTCGCCACCATCTCGCCCCGGCGCATGACGCTGACGCGGTCGGTCACCTCCATGATCTCGCGCAGCTTGTGGGTGATCAGGATCACCGTCTTGCCCTGCCGGGCAAGCCCGCGCAGGATGCGAAAGAGGTGGTCGGCCTCGGCGGGCGTCAGCACGCCCGTCGGCTCGTCGAGGATCAGGATGTCGGCCTGCCGGTAGAGCGCCTTGAGGATCTCGACCCGCTGCTGGTGCCCGACCGAGAGCGTCTCGACCACCGCGTCGGGCTCGACCTCGAGGTCGTAGTCGCGCGCGAGCCGTGCAAGTTCGGCCCGGGCGCGTGCCAGCGACGGCGCGAGCCGCGCCCCCTCCTCGGCGCCGAGGATGACGTTCTCGAGCACGGTGAAGTTCGGTACCAGCTTGAAGTGCTGGAAGACCATGCCGATCCCTGAGCGGATCGCGGCGCGGCTGTCGGCGATCTCGGCCCGCGCGCCGCCGATCACGATCTCGCCCCGGTCGGCCCGGTAGAAGCCGTAGAGGATCGACATCAGGGTGGATTTGCCCGCGCCGTTCTCGCCCACGATCCCGTGCACGGTGCCGGGCAGCACGCTGAGGTCGATGTCGCGGTTGGCCTGCACCGCGCCGAAGGCCTTCGAGATGCCGCGCAGCTCGATCGCGGGCACCTGCGGCGAAGGGGCAGCCGTCGCCGGCTGCCCCGCCTGTGTCTCGCGCGCCATCTAGCGCGCCTCGGGTCCGAACGCCGCTCAGTTCACCGGGCAGCTGTTGTCGGACATGAAGTCGTGCACCGGCCGGGTGCCCGCGATGATCTCGGCTGCGGCGGCATCGACGGCGGCCTGCATCTCGGCGGTGACGAGGGGGGCGTTGTTGTCGTCCATCGCATAGCCCACCCCGCCCGAGGCGAGGTTCATCACCTGCACCCCGGTCTGAAGATCGGTGCCCATCTTGAACGCCTCGTAGACGGCGTTGTCGACGCGCTTGAGCATCGAGGTCAGCACCTTGCCGGGATGCATGTAGTTCTGGTTCGAATCGACCCCGACCGAGAGGATCCCCTCATCCGCGGCCGCCTGCAGCACGCCGATGCCCGTGCCGCCCGCCGCGGCATAGATCACGTCGGCGCCCTGCGCCTTCTGGCTGCGCGCGAGTTCCGCGCCCTTGACCGGGTCGTTCCAGGCGGCGGGCGTCGTGCCCGTCATGTTCATGATGATGACGGCATCGGGGTTCACGGCCTTCACGCCCTGCGCATAGCCGCAGCCGAAGCGGCGGATGAGGGGGATGTCCATCCCGCCGATGAAGCCGACCGTGCCCGTCTTCGAGGCCTTCGCCGCCATCATCCCGACGAGGTAGGAGCCCTCGTGCTCGGTGAAGACGACCGAGCGGACGTTGGGCTGGTCCACCACCATGTCGATGATGGCGAATTTCGTGTTCGGATAGTCGGGCGCGACCTGATTGAGCACGTCGCCGAAGGCAAAGCCCGTCATCACCACCGGGTTCGCGCCCGATTCGGCCAGCCGCCGCAGCGCCTGCTCGCGCTGGGCCTCGGACTGCATCTCGATTTCCTTGTAGGTGCCGCCGGTTTCCGTGGCCCAGCGCTTGGCGCCCTCATAGGCGGCCTCGTTGAAGGATTTGTCGAACTTGCCGCCCAGATCGAAGATCAGGGCCGGTTCGGCGAGCGCCGCGCCCGCCGTCAGGGCAAGTGCCGCGGCGGTGGAGGCGAGTTTGTGCAGGAATGTCATGGTGTGCTCCGGAGGCTGGGTGTTGAGATGGTTCGGATCGCGACCGTCGCCGCGACCGATTGGCCGATGGCGCGAATTAGGCCGAAGCCCGTGACGCCGGTCAACCCTTTTCAGAGCGGATCGCGCTGCATCATGATCGCATCCTCGGTCGCACCCCCGGCAATCGCGTAATAGCTCCGCCGCAGCCCGCTCTCGCGCCAGCCCGCCGCGGCATAGAGCGCGCGCGCCGCCCCGTTGCCGGCCGCGACCTCGAGGAACCCCGCCGTCGCGCCGCCCGCGCGCGCCGTGGCGGCGAAACGCGCGAGCAGGTCGCGCGCGATCCCCCGCCGCCGCGCCTCGGGCGCGACGACGAGGGTCAGAAGCTCGGCCTCGGGTCCCGCGACGCGGCCCAGCGCAAAGCCGCGCCCCTCGGCATCCGCGATCAGGAACACGCCGCGCGATGTCAGCAGCCCCGCGAACTCCGCCGCCGCCCAGGGTCGCGGCACGCGGATCGCGCGGGCATGAAGCGCGGCCAGCGCCTCGGGCGTCACGGCGCGGATGCGCGCCGTTGCGCGTCGGGCGCGCGCAGATAGAGCGGCGCGGGGCGGGGCTGCGGCCCCCCGAGGCGCTGGGCCGCGATGCGCGCGATCGCGACCGCGAGCGGCAGGGCAGGGGCCAGCACCGCCGCCCCCGTCAGCGCCGCCACCGCCGCCGCCGCCCCGCCCGCCAGCGGCAGGTCGCCCAAGGCCGGCGCGATGTCGGACGGGTCGAGGAGAAGCGGCCCCTCATCCGCGCCGGTCCCGAAGGTCTGGAGGTAGATTTCGCCGCGCCGCGCGTCCTCGACGACGGCGAGCGGCCGCGCGAGCCCCTCGGCCCGCGCATCAAGGAGCCCCACCCCGATCGCGGGCACCCCGAGGCCCGTCGCGATCCCCCGCGCCGCCGCGACCGCGATGCGCACGCCGGTGAAATTGCCGGGCCCCGTGCCGACCCCGACCGCGGCGAGGTCGCGCCAGCCCGCCCCGCCCGCGGCCAGCACAGCCCCGAGCATCGGCATCAGCCGTTCGGCCTGTCCGGTCGCGATCTCCTCCTGCGCCTCGGCCAGAACGCGCCCGCCCGCGACCAGCGCCGCGCAGCACCAGGGGCCCGCGGTGTCGAAGCCGAGGATCAGCGGGCCGCCGGGGGCCATCAGACGGTGACGGGCCGGACCTCGGTCACTTCGGGGATGTAGTGGCGCAGCAGGTTCTCGATCCCCATTTTGAGGGTCAGGGTCGAGGACGGGCAGCCCGCGCAGGCGCCCTTCATGTGCAGATAGACGACCCCCCGGTCAAAGCCGTGAAAGGTGATGTCGCCCCCGTCCTGCGCCACCGCCGGGCGGACGCGGGTATCGAGCAGTTCGGTGATCTGGCGCACGATCGCCCCGTCCTCGGGCGCGTGGGCCTTGTGGCCCGATTGCGCGGCACCCTCGATCACCGGGGCGCCGGACTGGTAGTGGTCCATCACCGCCCCGAGGATCGCGGGCTTCAGATGCTCCCACCCGGCATCGGCGGCCTTGGTGACGGTCACGAAGTCGGACCCGAGGAAGACCCCCGTGACGCCGCCGACCGCGAAGATGCGGGTGGCGAGCGGGCTTGCCGCCGCCGCCTCGGCCGAGGTGAAATCGGCGGTGCCCGCGGGCATCACCGCCTCGCCGGGAATGAACTTGAGCGTCGCGGGATTGGGTGTCGATTCGGTCTGGATGAACATCGGATGGCCCCCTCTTTGGCTCGATATGCGAATCGTGGCCCGTCAAGTCAAGCGGGGCGCCCTTGCGCCGCGCCCCGGCCCGAGGTCGATCCGCAGCCCGTCGTGCCCGATGCTGAGCGGGCCCCGCCAATGGGGCGCGACCGCGGCCTGCCAGTCCGCCGGCCCGAAGGCCGGATCGTCCGACGGGATGAGGTGATGGAGCGCGAGGTGCCCCACCCCCGCCGCGGCGGCGATGCGCGCGGCCTCGGCCGCGGGCGTGTGGCTGCGCGTCAGATGCGCCATCAGGCGCGGCCCCGCATTGCCCACCCGCGCCACGAGGGCCGGCAGCGCCGCCTCGAGCATCGCCTCGTGCACCAGCAGATCGGCGCCCTTCGCGAAATCCGCGAGCCGCGGCAGCGGTGCGGTATCGCCCGACAGCACGACATGATGCGACGGCGTGCGGAACGACAGCGCGAAGGCATCGTCGATCGGCGGGTGCGGCACGCGCAGCGCGGAGACCTCGAGCCCGTCCTCGCGCAGGAATATGCCCGGCCGGATCTCGTGGATTCGCAGCAGGGGCCCGAGGTCTGGGCGCCCCTCATCGGCGATGTGCACGGCGATGTCGGCCGCCATCGCCTGCAGGAAGGCCGCCCAATAGGCCCCGAGGCCCGGCGGCCCCCACAGATCGACCGGATGCTTCAGCCCCGCCGTCCATGCCGTGTGCAGGAGCGGCCCGAGTTCGAGGTAATGATCCGAATGCAGATGCGTGATGAAGATCCGCCCGATCCGCTCGAGCGCCACGCCCTGATCGACGAGCGCGCGTGTGACCCCCAGCCCGCAATCGACGATCATCTCCTGCCCGCCGAGCCGCAGGAGCGTCGCGGTCGGGTTGGTCGACCCGGGGCGGATCGCGGGGCCGCCCTTGGTGCCGAGCAGGACGACGCAATTCTCGGGCAGGGGCGGGGCAGGGGGCATCGGCTCTCTCGCGTGTGTGCTGAGCAGGCTCGCAGGTCGGGAGCGGCGGGGCAAGACCTTGCGAGGGGCGTGTCTGCGGCATGGCGCGCGGGCCCGACCCGTGCTAGGGCGCGGCCATGACACCCCTTCCCGACAAGGCCGCCCTCAGCGCCTATCTGGCCGAGAACCCCCGCGCGACGCGGCGCGACATCGCGCGCGCCTTCGGCATCCGCGGCGCGCTCAAGTCCGAACTCCGCGCGCTGCTGGCCGAGGTGGCCGAAGAAGACGGCGCGGGCCCCGCCGCGCGCGGCCGGCGCCGCGGTGCCCCGTCCGAAGGGGCGGGGCAGGCCGGCGATCTGCCCCCCGTCGGCGTCTTCGAGGTGCTGGCCCCCGACCGGGCCGGCGACATCTTCGCCCGCCCCGTGCCCTGGCGGGGCGAGGGCGAGGCGCCCGCGATCCTGATCGTGCCGCGCGCGGGCGACCCCGCGCTCGGGACGGGCGACCGGGTGCTCTTGCGCGTCATGCCGGCCGAAGGGGGCGCGCCGGGGCCGGTCGCGCGGCTGATCCGCCGGCTGCAGGCCTCGCGCCTGCGCGTCCTCGGCATCTATCGCACGAGCGGCGAGGGCGGGCGCATCCAGCCCATCGACAAGGGCGCCGACCTCGAATGGCTGGTCGCGCGGGGTGCCAGCATGGGCGCGCGCGACGGCGAGCTGGTCGAGGCCGAGGCGATCGGCTCGCGCGCGCGGATCGGCCTGCCGCGGGCCTCCGTCACGGCGCGGCTGGGCGATCCGTCGGCGCCGCGGGCCGTCTCGCTCATCGCCATTCACCAGCACGCGATCCCGGACGTCTTTTCCGATGCGGCGCTCGCCGAGGCCGAGGCGGCCGAGCCCTGCGCGCTCGGCCGGCGCGAGGATCTGCGCGATCTGCCCTTCGTCACCATCGACCCCCACGATGCGCGCGACCGCGACGATGCCGTTCTTGCCCAGCCCGACACCGACCCCGCCAACCCGGGCGGGCATGTGCTTTGGGTCGCGATCGCCGATGTCGCGCATTACGTCCGCCCGCAATCGGCGCTCGACCGCGAGGCGCGGCTGCGCGGCAATTCCACCTATTTCCCCGACCGGGTGGTGCCGATGCTGCCCGAGGCGCTCTCGGGCGATCTGTGCTCGCTCCACGAGGGGGTCGACCGGCCCTGCATCGCGGTGCGGATGGTGATCGACGCCGAGGGGCGCAAGCGCGGGCACCTCTTCGTGCGCGGGCTCTTGCGCAATCGTGCGGCGCTTTCCTATCACGCGGTGCAGGCGGCGGCCGACGGCGAGGCGGGCGCGGTGCCCGAGCCCCTCGGCGCAGAGGTGATCGCACCCCTCTATGCCGCATGGGCCGCGCTCTCGGTCGCGCGCGACCGCCGCGCGCCGCTCGACCTCGACCTGCCCGAGCGGCGCATCACCTTCGATGCCGAGGGGCGCGTGGCCTCGATTGCCTTCCGCGAGCGTCTGCCGGCGCACCGGCTGATCGAGGATTTCATGGTCGAGGCCAATGTCGCCGCGGCCGAGACGCTGGGCCAGTTGCACCAGCCGCTGCTCTATCGCGTCCACGAGCCGCCCGAGGCCGAAAAGCTCGACGCGCTGCGCGAGGTGGCCGAGGCTTCGGGCTTCGCGCTGCCGCGCGGGCAGGTCCTGACGACGGCGCAACTCAACCGTCTGCTCGCGCAGGCCGAGGGCAGCGAATCGGATGCGATCCTCAACATGTCCGTCCTGCGCGCGATGCAGCAGGCCTTCTACGGGCCGGAGAACCTCGGGCACTTCGGGCTGGCGCTGCGGGAATACGCGCATTTCACCTCGCCGATCCGGCGCTATGCCGACCTCATCGTGCATCGGTCGCTGATCGCGGCGCATCGCTGGGGGCCGGACGGCCTGTCGGCGCAGGACGCGCAGATGATCGCCGACACGGGGCTGCGCATCTCGGCGGCCGAGCGCCGCTCGATGGCGGCCGAGCGCGACACGACCGACCGCTATGTCGCGGCCTTCATGGCCGACCGCGTGGGGCAGGAAATGGCGGGGCACGTCTCGGGCGTGCAGCGATTCGGCCTCTTCGTGCGCCTCGATGAGACGGGCGCGGACGGCCTGCTGCCGGTCCGCGCGCTCGGGCACGAGTTCTTCGTGCATGACGCCGATGCCCAGACGCTGACGGGCAGCGACAGCGGGATCGTGCTGGGCCTCGGCCAGAGGCTGCGGGTGCGGCTGGCCGAGGCGGTGCCGGTGACGGGGGCGCTGCGCTTCGATCTGGTCGCGATCGAGGGGGCGCGCCACGCCCCCGCCGAAGCGCGCCGCCGCGGGCGTCCGGCCCGCGCCCCCCACAAGCGGGGCGCGCGGATACGGACGCGCGCGCGCTAGGGCGTCAGAACAGGCCCTCGACCCACTTCTTGGTGTTGACCCACATCACCTTGACGCGCCCCGGCTCGTTGTCGAGCGCGCCGCCGAGCGTGCCGTATTCCACCATGCTCTCGGCATAGAGGCGGGTGTTCTGGACGCCCGCCACCTCCGAGAGGGCGAACCAGTTGATCGCGGCCCAGTGCCCGGTGTTGCAGAACGACACCGTGAGCGGCGCCTCCGTCTTGCCCGCGGCGACCGCGAGCGCGCGCGCGTCCTCGGCGTCAACCATCGAGGTGCCGACGAACCAGTCCTCATAGGTCAGGTTCTCGGCGCCCTTGATGGTGCCGGGGCGCGCGCTCGTCCAGGTCTCGCCCTCGAAGAAGCCCTTGGGACGGGCGTCGAGCAGGCGGGCATCGCCCGCGTCCACGAGTTTCTTGACCTCTTCGGTCGAGACGCGCCACGCATCGCTCCAGACCGGCTGGAAGCTCGAGGCGGCGACCGTCGCGGCCTCGGTCGAGACCGGCAGCGACGCGCCCTGCCAGGCCGCGAACCCGCCGTTCAGGAGCGCGAGATCCTCGACGCCGAGCGACTTCAGCGTCCAGTAGACGCGCGCGGCCGTGCCCATGTCGGTGGGGTTCTTGCCTTCGTGGACGACCGCGACGGGGGTGTCGGCCGTGATCCCGAGACCCTGCACCAGCGTCGTCAGATGGGCGATGTCGCGCAGCTGGCCCGGGTTTTCCTGCGGGCCGCGCCACTCGGCATAGGCCGAAAAGACCGCGCCCGGAATATGGCCCTTGGCGAAGTCGCCGCTGACATGGACGACGCGGACCGTGGGGTCGGCGGCAAGGATGGCCGACAGATCGGCCGGATCGAGAAGGGACTTCCAGCCCTCGGGCGCGGCGAGCGCGGCGAAGGGCAGCGAGGAGAGCAGGACGACGGCGGTGGCGGTGCGCAGCATCTTCGACCTCATGGGTTCGGGTGGCGATGGGGCGCAGATAGGGCAGGGCGCATGGCCCACGCAACCGCAGGGGGCCGCTCGCGCGGGTCGATCGGCGGGCGGCTTTCCCCGTTATCGCAGGGGCTTGCGGAACGCTGTTCGCGCCACCGGGCGCCGCGGCGGGCCAATGTTCCGCGAAGGGGCGCCGCAGGCGCGGCAGCGTCCTTATTTGCCGCCCTTCGCCCCGATGCGCGGCTCGGTCCCGGCGCGCAGGCGGGCGATGTTGGCGCGGTGGCGCACGAACACCAGCGCCGCCATCACCGCCGCCGCAAGCGCCCCCTCCGCGCCGAGCGCGATCATGACGAGGGGCGCGAGCGCCGCGGCCACCAGCGCCGAGAGCGAGGAGATGCGAAACACCGCCGCCGTCGCAAGCCATGTCGCGCAGGCCGCGACCCCTGCGAGCGGGGCGAGCGCCAGCAGCGTGCCGAGGAAGGTCGCAACCCCCTTGCCGCCGCGAAAGCCGATCCAGACCGGAAAGAGATGGCCGAGAAAGGCGGCAAGCCCCGCCAGCGCCGCCGCATCCTCGCCAAGGCCCGCCGCGCGCGCGACCATGACCGCCACTGCCCCCTTGGCGGCGTCGAGCG
>Ga0172372_10004684_pt1 | contig 19340 bp, 27 predicted proteins | sample LakKiv5m_2_FD_114544 | JGI IMG/M metagenome (GOLD analysis project Ga0172372, IMG submission 114544) | Freshwater microbial communities from Kabuno Bay, South-Kivu, Congo - kab_092012_9.5m | ecosystem: Environmental > Aquatic > Freshwater > Lake | place: Democratic Republic of the Congo...
GAGGAGAAGCACAGACCCCAAGCGCCGCTTTCGAGGCTGGCGAGATTGTGCTCGAGCGCGGTGCGCGTCGGATTGGTGGTGCGCGAGTACTCGTAGCCCTGGCGGGGCACCGCCGGCGCGTCCTGCTTGTACGTGCTCGTGAAATACACCGGGGTCATCACGGCCCCGTTGGCCGGGTCGGGTTCCTGCCCGGCATGGATGGCGCGGGTTTCAAAGCGGGCGGAGGCGGGTTGACTGCTCATGTCGTGTGGTGGGCTCTTCGCGGCGAGGCGTCCAAGTCGTACCGTAGAGAACCGGCTTGAGCAATTCCACCTCCGACCCCGCCGAAGCGCTGCTGCGCCGCATCGCGCCGCTCGCAGCCCTGCTGCTGGCGCTGCTGGCCTTTCTCACTCTGCCCGCGAGCCCCGCGCACGGCTGGGACGAGGCGATGCATCTGGAACTGCCCGCGGCGCGCCTGCTGGTCGCGATGCAGCAGGGCGCCTGGAGCGCCTGGGCGGACGCGTTCCTCGACTGCTCGCAGTATCCGCCCGGCTGGCCGCTGGTGCTGTCGCTGTGGCAGGGGCTGTGCGGGATCGGCGAGACTTCGGCGCGCGCGTTCGGCTGCCTGTCGCTGGGACTCCTCGCCCATGCCGTGTACCTCGTCGCTCTCGCCGCGGCGCGCGACGCGCGCGTGGCCTGGCTGGGCTTCTCGATCGTGGCGCTCTCGCCTTTGTGCTGGGCCTACGGCAGCACGCTGTTTCTCGAAGTGCCCTTCGCGGCCGCGGCCGCGTTCACGCTGCACGCCTGGCTGGTGCGCGCGGAGCGGCCGCACGGGGCGCTGCGCGCCGGCGCGTGGTTCGCTTGCGCCTTCTTCATCAAGTTCAACTACGGACTGATGCTGCTGGCGGGCTTGAGCGCCGCCTGGCTGGCGCAGGTGCTGCTCCGCCGCCAGCGCGAAGCGCTGCGCGATCTGCTGCAGCTTTCCGCCGTGCCGCTGGTCGCCGGTCTGTTGTGGTTCGTGCTGCTGAGGGGGCCTGAACATCGCGAGGCGCTGCTGGGTTTTCTGAGCGGAAACCGCGAGTTCCAGCCCACGGCGACGGGCGTGCGGGTGCTGCATGCCGGCCTGTTCCTGTTCGTGAGCCCGCGCGCGCTGCTGCTGGTGCTGCTGCTCGCGCTCCTGGCGCTGCGCAAGGTCGCGGATGGGCGCGTGCAGGCGCTGTGGTGCGTCTCGCTCGCGCTGAGCCTGCCCGCCTGGCTGCACCCCTTCCATCTCGATCGCTTCCTCGTGCCGCAGATCCTCGGGCCCGCTGCGCTGGCGAGCGTCGGGCTGCTCGCACTGGGCCGCCGCGCATGGCTCGGCGGCCTCGCGCTGCTCTTGTGCATCCCGGGCGATTTCGATCGTCTCGCGCTGGCGAAGTCCGTCGGCATGCTCCGCGAGGAGCCGCGCGTCGCGGAGTACCAGCGCGGCATCTACGCGCGCTGGAAGCAGTTCGGGAGCGGGCGCGAGTTGCCGACCAACGGGCTGGAGCGCTCCGTGCACGATGCGATTGCGGATGCGCTGGCACGCGAGAGCGGGCCACGGCTGCGCGTGGGCTGGATCGGCATGCCTTCGCAGTTCCCGCCCGCGGCGCTGCATCTGGCGCGCCTGGAGCGCGGGATGGAACCCTCCGTGTTCCTTCGCGAGAGCGATCGCAGCCTCGATCTGGACTATTTCGGAGGCGGCGAAGCGGTCGATGCGGCGCGGCTGGCGGAGTTCGCGCAGGGCTTCGATCGGATCTGCTTCACCCGTCCGCACGCCTGGCGCAACGACCCCGCGCGCGAGTCGATGGAGCGCTTCGTCGATGAGCTGCGTGCCTCCGGCTGGAAGGAGCGCGAAGTTCTGCGCTTCGAAATCGAGCGTCCGCTCGCACCCGCCTTGCCCGTGCATTTGTGGATCCTGGAACCATGAGCCTGTCACATTCGGAACGCTCGGAATGTCTGCAACGCTATGAGCGCGGGCCGGCGCTGCTGCGCGCAGCGTTTGAGTCCCTGCCTCGCGAGGCTCTCATGTGGCGTCCGGAGCCGGGGCGCTGGAGCGCGCTGGAAGTGCTGGCACACTGCGCCGATGCCGAGCTGCACGCGGCGATCCGCATCCGCGCGCTGCTGGCGGAGGAGCGCCCGCTGCTCGCGGGCTACGACGAAAACCGATGGGCCGCGGCGCTCGACTACCACGGCGTCGATCCGGAGCAGGCCTTCGCCGCGATCCATGCCGCCAACGGGCTCACGGCGGCGCTGCTGAAGCGGCTGCCCGCGGGGGCCTTCGCCGTGCGCGGCACGCACACGCAGCGCGGCGAGTACTCCGCGGACGACTGGTTCCGCCTGTACGCCGAGCATCTGGAGGTCCACGCACGCCAGATCGAGCGCAACCTCGCGCAGTGGCGTCGGCGACACGGATGAACGCGGCCCTGTGGCAGGAGCTGCGCGGAAAGATCGCGCTGGCGCTGCTCGTGCGCTACGCGAGCTTCGCGGCGATGTGCGCGCTGGCGCTCTTCAACGAGACCTCGCGCGGGCCGACCCTGCGCGATCCGCTGCTGGAGGCGCTGCCCTACCTGCCGTGGGTGGACCGCATCAATTGGGTGCTGTGGCTTTGTCTCTATCTGCCGCTGGGACTGACCTTCTTCTGGTCCGACACCCGGCGCTGGATCCACTACATGTACACCGGCGCGCTGGTGAGTCTGGCGCGCGGTGTGTGCATCCTCGCCACGCAGCTCGGTCCGCCCAACCCCGAGCATGTCGGGCCCGGCATCGGCGACAAGAGCTTCGTTCAGGCTTGGCTGGAGCTGATCTCGCCGCTGCATGTGTTCGTCGACAGCTCGCAGGCGGCCTACCTGACGCAGGATCTGTTCTTCTCGGGTCATGCGGCGACGAGCTTCCTGCTCTGGCTCTACCTGCGTGAGCGGCGCGTGCTGGGCTGGATCGCGCTGCTCGCGCACATCCTGATCACATCCTCGGTGCTGTTCGCGCACCTGCACTACACGATCGATATTCTCGGCGCCTGGGCCGTGACCTACAGTCTGTTCGCACTGCGCACGCGCGGCTCAAGCCTCGCATTGCACTCGCGCGGCACGAGCGCGTAGGCTGATTCCCGGCCCACGATGGACAGCAAGTTGGACAAGCAGCCCGACAGAAACGCCGAGATCTTCGCGCTCAAGGCGCTCGACTTCGAGGATCTGCGCGCGGTGCTCGAGCGCCATGCCGGCAGCTCGCTGGGCCTTTCGGCCGTGCGCGCGCTGCTGCCGCGCAAGTACGCGGAGGCGCGCAGCGCGCTGGCCCGCAGCGCCGAGATGATCGCGATCGCGCGCCAGGGCCTCGCGCCCTCGACGGCCGGTCTGTTCGATCCGCGGACGGCCTTGAGCCATGCGCGCAAGGTCAACAGGCCGCTGAGCGAGATGGAACTCGTGGAGCTGGTGGGTTTTCTGCAGGCCGCGGAGCGCCTGTGCGCCTGGCTGCAGGCCCGCAAGGAGGACGCATCGGCGCTGCATGCCCTCGGCGCACAGCTGCCCGATCCCCGGCCCTTGCGCGAGCGTGTGCTGAGCATCGTCGATGAAGAAGGCCGCGTGCGCGACAGCGCATCCCCAGCGCTGGCGCGCCTGCGCAAGCAGGAAGCGGAGCTCGCCAAGGACATCGACCGCACGCTGCGGCTGATCCTCGCGCGCTCGGAAGTTCGCACGATTCTCTCGGACCCCAATCCGATGCGGCGCAGCGGCCGCAGCGTGCTGGCGGTCAAGGCCAAGAACTCCGGACGGATCCCGGGCATCATCCACGACCGCTCGCAGACCGGCGAGACGGTCTTCGTGGAGCCGCGCGAGATCGTCCTGGCGGGCAACCGCATCGCCGAGATCGAGGCCGACAGCCGCCGCGAGCTCGAGCGCGTGCTGCTGGAGCTTCTGCGCTGGATGCTCGGCGAGGAAGCGAGCTTTCGCCGCCTCGCGGAGGTGCTGGGGGAACTGGAGCTTGCGTTGGTGGCCGCGCGCTGGGCCGCGGAGTGCGGCGGGCGGATTCCGCTCCTGCCCGGCGACAAGGGCGCCGCCACGGGCCTTCTGCTGCGCGAGGCGCACCATCCGCTGCTGGTTGAGGAAAAACGCCAAGGCCGGCTCGCCGACGTGGTCCCGATCGACATTCGCCTCGGCGGCGAGTTCGACGTATTGATCGTCACGGGTCCCAACACCGGCGGCAAGACATTGGCGCTCAAGACGGTCGGCCTGTTCGCGGTCTGCACGCGCATGGGCCTGCCCTTTCCCTGTGCGCAGGGCAGCACCGCGCCGCTGTACGACGGCATCGTGGCGGACATCGGCGACGAACAGGAGATCCGCCAGAGCCTCTCGACCTTCTCCTCGCACCTCAAGCGCATCCGCGAGGGTCTGGCGCGCGCCGGCGAAGCCACGCTGGTGCTGCTCGATGAGCTGGGCAGCGGCACGGATCCCGACGAGGGTGCGGCTCTGTCGGAGGCGCTGCTGGAGCAGTTCCTCAAGCGCCGCTCCCACACGCTGGTCAGCACGCACATCGGCAAGCTCAAGGAGTTCGCCTTCCGTCATCCGCGCGCCGAAAACGCCTGCGTGGCCTTCGACGCGCAGACGCTCGCGCCTCAGTATCAGGTGCAGATCGGCACGCCCGGCGAGAGCGGCGCTCTGGTGATCGCGCGACGTCTGGGTCTCGATGCGGCTATCGTCGAGCGCGCGCGAGAGCGTCTTGTGCGGCGCGATGCGGAGCTGGCGCAGCTGATGAAGGACATGTCGCACGCGCGAAAAGAGGCCGAAAAAGCGCGCAGCGTGGCCGAGGCGCGCCTCGTGGCGACCGAGCAGGCGCGCGAAGAAGTGGAACAGAAGAAGCGCGCGCTGGCGGAGAAGAGCGAGCAGCTCGAGATCGAGGCCCAGCGCTCGGTGGAAGACCGCGTGCGCGAAGCCATGCGCCTCGTGGAGCGCGGCCGCAGCCTGCTGGAGCAGCTGCCGGCCGACAAGCGCGGCGAATGGAGCGATGTGCTGCGCGCTCTGGAGGCGGAGCTTTCCGGCTCGGCGTTGTCCGATCGGCGCCAGGCCTTCCTCGACGGGCTCAAGAAAGGCAGCTTCGTGTACCTGCCGCGCTACAAGCAGCGCGTGCCGGTGCTCAAGGTCGATGCGGCCGACCGCGAGGTGCATGTGCAGCTCGGCGCGATGAAGATGCGGGTTTCGTTCGACGAAATCAGCGCCTGGGAAGGCCGCTAGGGCGAGTGGTCGGCATGGGTTGCGGGAATCGGCACGGGTTGGTAGAGTTGAGGAGCACAGACTCCGGAGACGCCCCGCACCATGCCCCTCAACATCCCTTGTCCTCAGCAAGTACTGCCCGTTACCGCCCTCGCCCTCTTGACGGCTGCCCCGCTTGAGGCTGGGGTGCTCGTGGTGGGCACTGCCGCTGAACCGTACGCCACCATTCAGGCGGCGATCGACGCGGCCGCGTCCGGTGATACGGTCCTCGTGCGGCCGGGCTCCTATCCGAGCTTCTCGATCGACAACAAGTCGGTCACGCTGGTCGGTGACACCGTCGGCGGGCCGGTGGTGGTGAACCCCGGATCGCAGATTCGCAATCTGGCTTTCGGGGGCAGCGTGGTGGTCTCCGGGCTCACCATCTCCTCCGGCATCGACTCACCTGCCCTGCTGGTCACCGACTGCGCCGGCGGCGTGCGTCTGCAGTCGCTCAAGCGCGCGTATGCTGGCGGTTTTGCCACCGCGTTCGTGCGATTCAACAACGTCTACCAAGGCGCGATCCTGAACTGTGAGCTGATCGGCAACCCGGGCCTGCCTCCCAGCTCGGGTTCGCCCGGGCTGCGGGTCAACAATTCACAAATCACGGTGCAGGGCTGCACCATTCGCGGTGCCGCAGGGCTGTCGAGTTTCCCGTCGGGCACCGGCGGAGGTGTCTTTCCCGCATTGTCGGGAGTGGCGGGCTGCGTTGTCGACGGTCCCAACACGGTGGTGTTGTTCCATGGCACCGCGATGGATGGGGGCACCGGCGGCAACGGACTGCCCGGCTTCTGCTCTGCCACTCCGATCTCCGGCGGTCCGGGGGCCGACGGCGGCACGGGGCTTTCGGTCACCAACGGCGCCAACATCTGGATTTCGGATTGCCAGATACAGGGTGGGGCCGGTGGTCTCGGTGGTGCGGGCGCGCCCGCTTGCTCGGCTCCTGCCGGAACCAACGGCAGCGTCGGCACGGCCATTTCCGGCGCGGTGACGGGCCTTTCGAATGCCGTGCGTGCGCTTGATGTGACCCATGTCACGCGCGAGCTGGCCCCGATACCTGTAACGATCCGCGGCACCACTGGCGATCTCGCCTGGGTGATGGTGGCAGAGAACACCGGATGGAATCTGGATCTGCCCTTCGAGGGGGTGCGTCTGTTCGAACCCCCGCGACGCCGCGTGATCTTCGGCACGGTGGGGGCGAGCGGGTCGCTCACCACGAGTATGGTCTTCCCGGATGTTGCTCCGGCGGCGGGTGCGAGGAACTGGCACTTGCAGGGGTTCGTGCGCGATGCCAGCGGCACGATCCGGCTGGGTGAAGCCGCGGTGCTGACCGTGCTCGATTCGGCATACTGATGTCGGATTGAACGCGCTGACCCTTGGCATCCTCGCCTACCTCGCCCTGCAACTCGCCTTCGGTCTGTATGCAGCGCGAGGTGTGCGCAGCGCGCAGGATTTCCTGCTGGCGGGCCGAAGCCTCTCACCGCTGCTTGCGAGCGTTTCGATCTTCGCCACATGGTTCGGAGCCGAGACCTGCCTGGGAGCGGCTGGCAGCGCCTACCGCGAGGGCCTGCATGCCGGCAGTGCGGAGCCCTTCGCCTACGGGCTGTGCCTGATCCTGATGGGGCTGGTTTTCGCCATCCCGCTGCACAGGGCTGGCCTGAGCACGCTGGCGGACTTGTTCCGCAGGCGCTTTGGAGAACGGGTGGAGCGACTGGCGGCTGTGCTGATGATCCCGACCTCGCTCCTGTGGGCCGCAGCACAACTGCGGGGCTTCGCGCATGTGCTCGACAGCGCCAGCGGGTGGGGGCTTGCCACCTGTCTGCTTGTCGGGGGCGCTGTGGTGATCGCGTACTCCTTCGGCGGGGGACTGCGCGCGGACGTGGTCACGGATCTGGTGCAGGGCATGGCGCTGGTCCTCGGTCTGGCGGTGCTGCTGGTCTGGGTGCTGTGGGGGCCACTCGAGGACCAATGGCAGTTGGGGGCCCTCAGGGCCGATGCGGCGCAGGCACCCGGTCCGCGCGGCTGGGAGCTCGTGGAAACCTGGGCGATCCCGATCGGCGGTTCGGTGCTGGCGCAGGAGCTCGTCGCGCGGGTGCTGGCCTCGCGCTCCCCACAGGTGGCCCGCAATGCCAGCCTGATGGGGGGCGGGCTGTACCTCCTGGTGGGGCTGATCCCGCTCTTCTTGGGGCTGGTCGGGGCGCAACTCCTGCCGGGGCTGGAGGATCCGGAAGCGGTCCTGCCAGGGCTGGCAGCAGCCCATCTGCCGGTCTGGGCCTATGTGCTCTTCGCCGGCGCCCTGATCTCGGCGATTCTCTCTACGGTCGACAGCACGCTGCTGGTGTGCTGCTCGCTGTGGGCCCACAACCTGCGGCCCCGGGCGCGCGATGAGAAAAGCGAACTCCAAAGCGCACGCCGCTCTTTGCTGGTTTTTGGCGCCATCGCGCTCCTGCTGGCAGCCAGCGCCGAAGGCGTATTCGCCCTCGTGGAGGAGGCCAGTGCGCTTGGGAGCGCGGGCATTCTGTGTGGCCGGAACTCTTGGCCTGTTCACCCCCTGGGGCGGGGCCCGCAGTGCAGCCTGGAGCCTGAGCCTGGGCCTCGCCGGGTATCTGGGGGCCAAATGGGGAGGGCTGCCGACCCCATTCCTAGTGTCCCTGGGAGCGGCCGCGCTGGGGTATGCGCTGGGGTACGCGCTGCCATTGGCAAAGAAGTTGCACCCGGACCATTGACGCGGGCTGCGGGGAAGGGTATCTTCCTCGCCCCTTTACCCCAAGGCCCCCGAACGTGGCACGGCAGCCAGCCGACTTGTCCGCGCGCAGGGTGAGACCTTGAGGGTGAAGCAGCATTCTCTCCCCACACACGCACCACACCCCTTAGCAGCAGCACAGCAGCAGCACATGAAGGACAAGATCCAGATCCGCATGGAGGCCTACGACCACGAGGCGCTCGATCAGTCGTGCCTCGAGATCGTGGAGACCGCCAAGCGCACGGGCGCCCGCGTGGCCGGCCCCATCCCGCTTCCGACGCGGGTTGAGCGCTATACGGTGCTGCGTTCTCCGTTCATCGACAAGAAGTCGCGTGAGCAGTTCGAGATCCGCACGCACAAGCGCCTGATCTACATCTCGGAGCCGACCTCGCAGACGGTTGACTCGCTCTCGAGCCTCAACATGCCGGCGGGTGTCGACATCCGCATCAAGGCCTGATCCCAAAACCATCACTACTCGTTCGTGCACCGGATCGGGCGCGAGCGGGCAGCACTCCCCACCGATCCAAGACAACTCGAAGTTCCCTCTCGATGCCGCGTGGCCAGGCGTTTACCGCACCTCACTGTGAGGCTGCGGCTGGTCGAACCGGCGCGGAACAAAGGTTCAAGGAATCATGACGCTGATCCTAGGACGAAAGCGCGGAATGACTCAGCTCTTCGCTGAGGACGGCACGGTCACGGGTGTGACCGTGGTCGAGGCCGGTCCGTGCGTGGTGACGCAAGTGCGCACCTGCGAGCGCGATGGCTACGATGCGGTGCAGCTTGGCTACGGCGACAAGGCCGACAAGCGCACGGCCAAGCCTCAGCTCGGCCATTTCAAGAAGAACGGTCTGGCTCCCAAGTCATTCCTGCGTGAGGAGCGCCTCAGCGCGCCCGCCACCTGCAAGGTGGGGGACGCGGTCACCGCCAGCGCCTTCTCGGTCGGACAGTACGTCGATGTCGTCGGCACGATGAAGGGCCGCGGCTTCGCGGGCACCATCAAGCGCCACGGCTTCAGCCGCGGTCCGGAAACGCACGGCTGCATGAACGTGCGCGACCCCGGTTCGATGGCGTCCAAGCGCATCGGCAAGGTCATCCGCGGCAAGCGCCTCGGCGGCCATTACGGCGCCTCGCGCCATACGTCCAAGAATCTGCTCGTCGTGCGCGTTGACGCCGAGCGCAACCTGCTCTTCCTCAAGGGCTCCGTTGCCGGTCCGAACAACGGCTACATCCAGATCTCGACGGCCAAGACGGCCCGCGTGAGGAAGGGCTGATCACTGCCATGAAGATCAAGAGCATTCAGGCCGGCAAGCTCGGAACCACCGAGTTCGACACGGCAGCCTTCGGCGACAAGGTCCTCTTCCGCACCCTCAAGGATGCGGCGGACATGTACGCCAGCAACCGCCGTCAGGGCACGGTCAAGACCAAGACCCGCAGCGAAATCGCGTATTCGCGCAAGAAGCTGTGGAAGCAGAAGCACACGGGCCGCGCGCGCTCCGGTGACCGCAAGAACCCGGTCTGGCGCGGCGGCGGCACGATCTTCGGACCGCTGCCCCGTGACTGGAGCTACGCGATGCCGCTCAAGGCGCGCCGCGTGGCCCTGCGCACCGCGCTGTGCGGCAAATTCCAAGACGGCGAAGTCGTCGTGATGGAAGCGCCCAAGCTCGCCAAGCCCAGCGCCAAGAGCGTGCGCAGCCTGCTCGCCGCTCTGGAGAACCCGCGCCGCGTCACGTTCGTGCTCGCCGGCGCCAACGATAACTTCCTCAAGTCCGCGCGCAACTTCCCGGGTGTGACGGTGTGCACGGCCCAGGACCTCAACGCGATGCACGTTCTGGAAGCCAGCCTGATCGTCGCGGAAACCGCGGCTCTGAAGAGCGTCGCCGAGCGCGTGCAGAAGACCAAGCGAGGTGTCGCGTGACCGATATCAACCGCCTCTACACCGTGATCCAGGAGCCCTTGCTGACCGAGAAGGGCACCGATGACCGCGGCCGTCGCAACGCGTATCACTTCCGCGTGCCGATCGACGCCAACAAGGTCGAAATCCGTCAGGCCGTCGAGAAGCTGTTCAACGTCAAGGTGCTGCGCGTCAACACCCTGCGCGCGCAGCAGAAGGTGCGCCGACGCGGCTGGACCGCGGGTCTGACTCCCGCGTTCAAGAAGGCCATGGTCGTCCTCAAGGACGGCGACACCATCGAGGTCATCTGAGGCACGCCGACTAGGAAACCACCATGGGCATCAAGTTTTATCGTCCCACGTCTCCAGGCCGCCGCGGCGGCAGCGTGCTCGACTACGCGGAGATCACCAAGACCGAGCCGGAAAAGAGCCTGCTCGAGTCCTATCCGCGCAACGGCGGCCGCAACAACCACGGTCACCTGACGCGCCGTCACTACGGCGGCGGCAACAAGATCAAGTACCGCAAGGTCGACTTCAAGCGCGACAAGGACGGCATTCCGGCCAAGGTCGCGGCCATCGAGTACGACCCGTGCCGCTCGGCCTTCATCGCGCTGCTGCACTATGCTGACGGCGAGAAGCGTTACATGCTGGCTCCGCTGGGCTGCGCCGTCGGACAGACGGTGATTTCCGGCGAGAACGTCGAGCCCGAAGTCGGCAACTGCATGCCGCTGGCGAACATTCCCGTCGGTCTGGAAATCCACAACATCGAGTTGTGGGCCGGCCGCGGCGGGCAGATCGTCCGCAGCGCTGGCGGTTGGGCGCAGCTGCAGGCCAAAGAAGGCGATCACGCCGTCGTGATGCTGCCCTCCTCGGAGCTGCGCAAGGTGCACCTCACCTGCCGCGCCACGATCGGCCGTCTTTCGAACACCGATCACCAGAACGTCAAGCTGGGCAAGGCCGGCCGCAAGCGTCACATGGGGGTTCGTCCCTCGGTGCGCGGCACCGCGCAGAACCCGGTCGACCACCCGATGGGTGGTGGTGAAGGCCGTACGGCCGGTGGACGTCACCCGTGCTCTCCGAGCGGGGTGCTGGCAAAGGGCGGCAAGACGCGCCGCAGGAAAAATCCGACCAACTCCCTGATCCTCCGTCGCCGGAAGAAGGGATCGCACTGATCTATGGGCCGTAGCACAAAGAAGGGTCCGTTCATCGACGGCCACCTGCTCGAGAAGGTGGAGCGCGAGAACAAGGCTGGAACCCGCAATCCGATCACCACCTGGTCACGCCGCAGCACGATTCCGCCGGAATTCGTGGGCCACGTGTTCATGGTTCACAACGGCAAGGCGCACGTGAAGGTGCAGATCACCGAGGACATGGTGGGCCACAAGCTCGGGGAGTTCGCTCCCACGCGCGTGTTCCGCGGCCACACCAACAAGAAGGAAGCCTCCAAGGTCGAAGGCGGTGCCGCATGAGTTCAACGGAAAACACTCCGGAATTCGTGGCCAAGCACCGCTACGCGCGCATCACGGCCCGCAAGGCCCGTCGCATCGCCGACCTGATCCGCGGCCGCAGCGTCAACGAGGCGCTCGAAATGCTGGAGTTCGCTCCGCAGCGCGGCGCGGGCTTCTATCTCAAGGTGCTGAAGAGCGCTGTCGCCAACGCCAGCCTCAACGAGAACATCAACGTCAACCGTCTCGTGATCAGCGAGTGCAAGGCCGACGACGGCCCGCTGCTGAACAACCGCTTGCGCTTCCGCCCCGGTCCGCAAGGTCGCGCGATGCCTTTCGCCAAGCGCCTTTCGCACATCACCGTGCGCGTGCGCGAGGCGAGCGACGCAGAGCCCAGGAAGGATATGGAGGGTCGCAAGTCCTGACCGGACACGCGTAGCAACATGGGACAAAAAATCCACCCGACAGGCTTCCGCATCCCGGTCATCGAGCCCTGGCGCTCGCGCTGGTATGCCGGCAAGAAGGACTTCAAGAAGTTCCTGCTGCAGGATCGCAAGATCCGTGAGCACGTCTCCAAGGAATTCGGCTCGGCGGGCATCCCGCGCATCGAGATCGAGCGCACCTCCGAGGCCGTCAACGTGATCATCCACACCTCCAAGCCCGGCGTGCTCGTCGGCCGCAAGGGCGTGCGGGTGGACGAGCTCAAGAAGGAGCTGCAGAAGATCACCGAGGGCGTCACCTGCCACCTCACGCTGCACGAAGTGAAGCGTCCCGAGCTGGAGGCGAAGCTCGTCGCCGAGACGATCTCCGAAGCTCTCGAGAAGCGCATGGCTTTCCGCCGTGCGATCAAGCGCGCAATCCAGACCACGATTCAGGCCGGCGCCAAGGGCGTCAAGGTCGAACTCAACGGCCGTCTGGGCGGCGCGGAAATGGCGCGTCAGGCCAAGGAGCGCGAAGGTCGCGTTCCGCTCTCCACGCTGCAAGCCAACGTGGAATACGGCACCGCCACCGCCAAGACGACCTACGGCACCCTGGGTGTCAAGGTCTGGATCTACAAGGGCGACATCGAGCGCGGCAAGATGATCGACTTCCGCGCCTCGAGCGGCAGTGGCCCGCGCACCCCGCGTCCGCCGCGCCGCGAGCGCCCGGCCCCGAGCGCGCCCGATGCGACCCAAGCCAAGCCCACGACGGGCGTGAAGGAGTCCTGATATGTCTTTGATGCCCAAGCGGACGAAATTCCGCAAGGTCCACCGCGGCCGCATGGCCGGCCTCGCCACGCGCGGCAACCGCGTGGAGTTCGGTGATTACGGCCTGATGTCGATGGACTACTGCTGGCTGACCGCGCGTCAGCTGGAAGCCGGTCGTATCGCCGCCAGCCGCGCCACCGGCGGGGAAGCCCGCATCTTCATCCGCGTCTTCCCGCACAAGCCGATCAGCGCCAAGCCGGCGGAAGTGCGCATGGGAACCGGCAAGGGTGACGTCGAGTACTGGGCTTGCGAAATCAAGCCCGGCACCGTGCTCTACGAGCTCGGCGGCATCAACGAAGACAAGGCCAAGACCGCCTTCAAGCGCGTCGCCCACAAGCTGCCCATCAAGGTCAAGATGGTGAAGCGCCTGCCCACCACCTGATCGGAAGCGAGGAACCCCATCGATGAAGATCCAAGAGATCCGCGGCAAGACCGACTTCGAGCTGACGAACGAGTGCAAGAAACTCGCCCGCGAGCTGTTCGACATGCGTTTCCGCGCGCCCACCCAGGGCCTGCAGAATTCCGCGCACATGACCCAATCGCGCCGCACGCTGGCGCGCATCCAGACCATCCTCCGCGAGCGCAAGCTCGGACTTCGCGGCCAGTCCACACGCTGATCGGGAGCCACTGAAACGACTATGACAGCCACTCGTAACAACCGGCGCACGCTTGAGGGCATCGTCACCAGCGACAAGATGGCGAAGACCATCACCGTCTCGGTGAACCGCACCTACAAGCACGCCAAGTACAAGAAGATCATGCGCGAGCAGAAGAAGTATCACGCGCATGACGAGCAGGGCGAAGCCCATGTCGGGGATCGCGTCGAGATCATGTCCTGCCGCCCGATGTCCCGCCTCAAGCGCTGGCGCCTCGTGCGCGTCGTCGAGAAGGCGAGCGCGGTCAACCAGATCCAGCTTCAGGACGCGAACGGAGGTGCCTCTTGATTCAGATGCAAACCTTCCTCGATGTCGCCGACAACACCGGGGCGAAGCTGGTCCAGTGCATCAAGGTGCTGGGCGGCACCCACCGTCGCTACGCGACGCTCGGTGACGTCGTCGTCGTCTCGGTCAAGAAAGCCCTGCCGACTTCCGAGATCCGCGCCGGATCGGTGGCGAAGGGCGTGATCGTCCGCGTGCGCAAGCACACGCGCCGGCCGGACGGCTCCTACGTGCGCTTCGACCACAACGCCATCGTGCTGATCGATGCCGACGGCAACCCCAAGGGCACGCGCATCTTCGGTGCCGTCGCCCGCGAGCTGCGCGAGCGCAACTACATGAAGATCATCTCGCTGGCAACGGAGGTGGTGTGATGAAACTCAGAAAGGGCGACAACGTGATCGTGATCGCCGGCAACGACAAGGGCAAGCAAGGCGAGATCCTTGCCGTCCACACGGCGGAAAGCCGCGTCACGGTGCAGGGCGTCAACCTGCGCTGGAAGCACAGGAAGCCCACCCAGAAGGAACCCAAGGGCGAGCGTATCCAGCTGGAGTGCCCGATCCACTCCAGCAACGTGATGCTCGTTGACCCCAAGACCGGCAAGGGCACGCGCAAGCGTCCCGCGAGCGCCAAGGCCTGATCGGCTGGCGCCAGAACGGAAGCAACAACATGGCTGCACGCCTCAAGCAGAAGTACCTCAAGGAAATCAAGCCGAAGCTGAAGTCTCAGTTCGGCCTGACGAACGACCTCGAGATCCCGCGCCTCACGAAGATCGTGATCAACATGGGCGTCGGTTCGGCGGTCGAGAACAAGACCCGCGTCGACGCGGCGGTCAAGAACCTGACCCAGATCTCGGGCCAGAAGCCGGTGGTGCGCAAGGCCCGCAAGGCGATCTCGACCTTCAAGCTGCGCGAGGGCATGCCGATCGGCTGCTCGGTGACGCTGCGTCAGGAGCGCATGTGGGAGTTCGCCGATCGCCTGATCAGCATCGTCCTGCCGCGTATCCGCGACTTCCGCGGGGTCAAGGACAAGCTCGATGGCCGCGGCAACTACTCGCTCGGCCTCTCGGAGCAGTCCGTGTTTCCCGAGATCAAGTTCGATGACATCGAGTTCCAGCAGGGCATGGACATAACTTTCGTGACGACCGCCGGCACGGACGAGCGTGGTCTCGCCCTGCTGCGCGAGCTGGGAATGCCCTTCCAGCGCAAGGAAGAAACCAAGAAGAAGAGCTAAGCCATGGCCAAGCTGACCTGGATCCTGAAGTCGCAACGTCCGCCGAAGTTTTCGACGCGGCAGTACACCCGTTGCACCATGTGCGGCCGCCAGCGCGCCGTTTACCGCAAGTTCGGCATCTGCCGCATCTGCCTGCGCGAGGCCGCCCACAAGGGCGAGATTCCCGGCATGCGCAAGGCCTCTTGGTGATCGAGGAGATCTGACCCCATGATGACCGACCCGATCGCAGACTTCTGCACTCGCCTTCGCAACGCGAACACCATCAAGCAAAAGCAGTTCACCGTTCCGGCTTCGACCGTGAAGGTGGGCATCGCCCAGGTCCTGAAGGACGAGGGCTTCATCACTGACTACCGCGTCGAGCCCAACCAGCCGCGTTCCACGCTGGTCGTTTCGCTGAAGTACGGCGAAGACGGCCAGGCGATCATCCGCCGCATCGCGCGCGTGTCCAAGCCGGGCCGCCGCGTGTACGCCGGATCGCGCGAACTGCGTCCGGTTCTGCGCGGCATGGGCATCCGCGTGATGTCCACTCCCGCCGGAATCATCTCCGATCGCGCCGCCCGCACCCAAAAGCTCGGCGGCGAGATCCTCTGCGAGGTTTACTGAGAGCCATGTCCCGTATCGGCAAGAAGATTGTCAGCGTGCCCGCGGGCGTCACGGTCGAGAAGACCGGCGCGCGCGAGCTCGTGGTCAAGGGCCCCAAGGGCGAGTTGCGCATGAAGCTGCGCCCCGAGGTCGACATCGCCCTCGACAAGGGCGCGGTCACCGTCAACCAGGTCGATGCCGTGGGGGAGCTGCGCGCGCGCAAGGCCTTCCATGGCATGACCCGCGCGATGGTCGCCAACATGGTGGTCGGCGTCACCAAGGGCTACGAGAAGCAGCTCCAGGTGGAGGGCGTCGGCTGGAACGCCGCCGCGCAAGGCAACAAGGTTGTGCTGAACATCGGCTTCAACAAGCCGGTCACGGTCGAGATGCCCGCGGGCGTCAAGGTCGCGACTCCCAGCCCGACCAACATCGTGATCACGGGCGTCGACAAGCAGGCCGTGGGCCACATCGCCGCCGTGATCCGCAAGCGTCGTCCGCCGGAGCCCTACAAGGGCAAGGGCATCCGTTACCTCGGCGAAACCGTGCGCCGCAAGCAAGGCAAGACCTTCGGAAGCTGAGGCTGACTGGCTCCTATGCGCTCCACTCAAATCAAGAATGTCCGTCGCGAACGCCGCGAGCTGCGCGTTCGTTCCAAGCTGCGCCGCACGGCCAGCGTTCCCCGACTCTCGGTGTTCCGCTCCCTGAAGCACATTCAGGCTCAGATCATCGACGACATCAGCGGCAAGACCCTCGCGCACGCCACGACGACCTCAAAGTCGCTCGTTGGCGATCTCAAGGGCAAGAACAAGTCCCAGCGTGCTGCCCTGATCGGCGGCCTGATCGCCAAGCAGGCGATCGCGGCCGGCATCACGGCCGTGGTCTTCGACCGCGGTTCGGCGCGCTTCCACGGTCGCATCAAGGCGCTGGCCGACGCGGCGCGCGAAGCTGGCCTCAAGTTCTGATCTCGAAACCCCTGTCGAAGCATCCTCTGACATGAAACCCAAGATTCGCTATCTCGACGGTCTCGAGGTCGACGGTCTCGATCTGGAACCCGAGACCCTGATCCGCGTCAACCGCTCCGCCGCCACGGTCAAGGGCGGACGCAGCTTCTCCTTCGGTGCCCTGTCGATCAGCGGCAACAAGAAAGGCATCGTCGGCTACGGCTACGGCAAGTCCCGTCAGGTCCCCGGTGCGATCGAGAAGGCGGCCCGCGACGGCCGCAAGCACCTGCAGCGCGTTCCGCTGACTCAGGCCAACTCGATCCCGCACGAAGTGGAGGCCTGGTACGGCGGCTCGATGGTGCGCCTGATCCCGGCCTCGGCGGGTACGGGCATCATCGCCGCTCCTCCGGTGCGCGCTGTCTGCGAGATGGCGGGCATCAAGAACATCCTCTCCAAGTGCTACGGCTCGACCAACCAGACCAACATCGTCAAGGCCTCGCTGGCCGCTCTGGCCCAGCTGCGCACGCCGGATCAGGTCGCGCAGGGTCGCGGTGTGAACCTCTGAGCCGTCCAAGAGCCAGACCAAGGAAACCAACATGGATCTTCAATCAATCGGCAAGAAGGGCATGGCCCACGAGGCGCGCAAGCGCATCGCCCGCGGCCCGGGTTCGGGCTTGGGCAAGACCGCCGGCCGTGGCCACAAGGGCTGGGGCCAGCGCTCCGGTACCAGCCGCCGCCCAGGCTATGAAGGCGGTCAGATGCCGATCTACCGTCGGGTGCCCAAGCGTGGTTTCACCAACGCTTCCTTCCGCACGGACTACACGATCATCAACGTCGAAGCCCTCAACGCCTTCGAGAACGGCGCGACCGTGGATCTCGAAGCGGTGCTGAACCGGGCCCTGACCTCCAAGGTGACACCCTTGTTCAAGGTTCTGGGCAACGGCAAGCTCGACAAGCAGCTGACGGTGCGCGCGCAGCGCTTCACCAAGTCGGCGAGCGACAAGATCACCGCCGCGGGCGGTTCGGTCGTGTTGCTGGACGCGCAGGGACGCGAAGTCACCCCCGGCTAATCCTCCGCACCGGAATACTCGGTCGTGCAAAACAACTTCTTCCAGCTCTTCAAGATCCCCGAGACGCGCCAGCGCATCATCCTGACGCTGTTGCTCTTGATCGTGTTCCGGCTGGGGCACCACATCCCGATCCCCGGGATGGATCCGAGTTTCCTCGAGCGCGGGCAGGATCAGGGCTCGCTGTTCGGATTGATGAGCGCCTTCTCCGGCGGTGCTTTGGGTCAGGCGACCCTCTTCTCGCTGGGGATCATGCCCTACATCTCGGCCTCGATCATCTTCTCGATGCTGACGAAGATCTCGCCCGCGATGGAGCGGGTGGCGAAGGAAGGGGCTGCCGGTCAGAAGAAGATCAACCAGTGGACGCGTCTGGCGACGGTACCGATTGCCGTGATCCAGGCGCTGCTGGTCTACACCGGCCTGTTCCTGCAGCAGCCCGGCCTGCTGACGCCGGAGATGCAGGACAACAAGGTCGTGCTGGGCGTCGTGGTGGTCTTCTCGCTGCTCGCGGGTGCCATGATCTGCATGTGGCTGGGTGAGATCATCACCGAGCAGGGTGTCGGCAACGGCGCTTCGCTGATCATCATGGCCGGCATCGTGGCCGCGATTCCCAGCGGCATGCAGATCCTGTGGGGTGGGCCGGATTTCTGGCAGACCCTGCTGTTCCTGCTGGCGATCTGGGCCGTGACCATCCTGTGCGTCGTGTTCATCCACAAGGGCACGCGCAATGTGCCCATCCAGCACCACCGCCTGATGGTGCGCGGCCAGACCGTCTACGGCGGCCAGCGCCACTTCCTCCCGCTCAAGATCAACATGGCGGGTGTGATGCCGATCATCTTCGCCTCGGTGATCTTCATCGTCCCGGCCGTGTTCTTCGACTGGATCGGGCTTTCCGACCTCAAGGACGTCTTCAGCACGCCGACGGGCTTTGTCCACGTCGCGAGCTATGCGGTGCTGATCTTCTTCTTCTGTTTCTTCTGGAACCGCCTGATGTTCCAGCCCAACGAGATCGCCGACAATTTGCGCGAGCAGGGGGCTTTCGTGCCCGGTCTGCGTCCCGGCGCCAAGACGGCGGAGTACCTGAGCAACGTGCTGACCCGCATCACGCTCGCGGGCGCTGCGTTTCTCACGGTCATCGCGGTCGCGCCTGCCTTCATCACCAGCGGCTCTCCCATTCCGCGGGATCTGCTCTACTTCCTTGGCGGCACCTCGATCCTGATCGTCGTCTCCGTCGCGCTGGAGGTGGTCGACAAGCTCAATGCCCAGCTCGTGATGCGCAACTACGAGGGCTTCATGAAGGAGTCGGGCCCCAACTGGGCCCAGATGCGCCAGGCCGCCCAGGTGATGGACGACAAGAACAAGAAGCGCGAAGAGAAGCGAGGCAACGCCTGAGATGAGTCAGCGCGTCGTCATCCTGCTCGGCCCTCCGGGTGCGGGCAAGGGCACTCAGGCGACACGCCTGGGTGCCGCGCTTGGCTTGGCGCATGTTTCGACCGGCGATCTGTTCCGCGAGAACCTCAGCAAGGGCACCGCGCTGGGCCAGAAGGCGCGCGGCTACATGGATGCCGGCCACCTGGTGCCCGACCAGCTCGTGCTCGACATGCTGTTCGACCGGGTTTCCAAGGGCGACTGCGCCAGAGGCTACCTGCTCGACGGCTTTCCGCGGACCATCCCGCAGGCCGAAGCGCTGGAGAAGAGCCTCCAAGCCGGCGGAGCTCAGGTCTGCGTGCTCAACCTGCGCGTGCCCGACTCGCTGCTGCTCGAGCGCATCACCGGTCGACGCACCTGCAAGGGCTGCGGTCAGGCCCACCACCTCAAGTACTCGGCCCCCCGCCTGGCGGGCCGTTGCGACAAGTGCGGCGGAGAATTGACCCAGCGCTCGGACGACAGCGCCGAGGTCTTCGGCAAGCGCCTCCTGGTCTACCGCGAACAAACCCAGCCGCTGGAAGCCTTTTACGAGGCCCGCGGTCTGGTGCGCTCCGTCGATGGAGCGCGTACCCCCGACCAGGTCTTTCAGGACCTC
>Ga0172372_10004686_pt1 | contig 19333 bp, 27 predicted proteins | sample LakKiv5m_2_FD_114544 | JGI IMG/M metagenome (GOLD analysis project Ga0172372, IMG submission 114544) | Freshwater microbial communities from Kabuno Bay, South-Kivu, Congo - kab_092012_9.5m | ecosystem: Environmental > Aquatic > Freshwater > Lake | place: Democratic Republic of the Congo...
ACTGCTGACATTTTAGATTCCTGTATAAATAGATTTGTATGGGACAGCCAAGTTTCCTGTAGCTGTGGTTGATATTGTTACCAGCAATATCTAACCATACTATTATTTATAAAAAATATGCCCCGGTGACGGAATTGGCATACGTGTATGACTTAGGATCATAATTTTGGGAGTTCGAGTCTCCCCTGGGGCACCAAAAAATATGGATATTTTAATTTACATTCTCATTGGTTATTTTCTATACAAATTAACTAAATATAAAACTAGTACAACTATTCGTATAGAAAAACCTAAACTTAAAGAAATAGATATTCGTATTGAACAAATCGAATCACAAATTTATTTCTGGGATGGAAATACTAACGATTTCATTTCTCAGGGCAATTCTGTTGATGAAGCAATTGACAGATGTGTACAAAGATTTAAGCACTATCATGGCCTTAAATTTAATATCAGCAAAGAAGATGTCGTTAAATATGAAATTAAATTTAGACAAAGTTAAAGACTTTATCAATTCACAAAGCCAAGAAACTAAAATTTATATTGGTTGTGATTCTGAAAGATACCGTAGACAAAATGTCTGGTATGCTGATTATATCTTAGCTATCGTTGTACATATCGATGGTAAGCATGGATGTAAAATCTTTGGCGAAGTTATTACAGAAAGAGATTACGACAAAAAGGCATCAAAGCCGACCTATCGTTTGATGAATGAAGTCTATAAAATTTCTGAACTATATCTCAAATTACAAGAAGTACTAGTTGATAGAGACGTAGAAGTGCACTTAGATATCAACCCAGATGATGATCATGTAAGTAATATTGTCTTATCTCAGGCTGTTGGGTACATTAAAGGTACTTGTAACGTAATTCCTTTAGTCAAACCTCTCTCATTCGCTGCTAGTTACGCAGCAGATCGTTTAAAAGAATTAAGGATAAATAATGGCTAGAATTACATCTGAAATAGCATCTATAAAAATAGGCAACAAGTATGAGATGATTCTTATTGCAGCAATTAGAGCACGAGAATTAAAGCGAGGAGATGCTCGTAAAGTTGCGAAAGAAAATAAACCAATTGTAACTGCTCTTAGAGAAATTGAAGAAGGCAAAATTGGTAAAGAATATTTGAGAAAGGTGTCCAAAAGCAATAGACAAAAGAAATAACTTATATTATAATAAGGTTATGGTATCCCGCACACCTTAGTTGCGGATTTATTAATGGAGTAATTATGCTTAAAACCCGTGTATTGAATGTACTAAAATCCGGTCGTCAATTTACCCCTGCTCAACTTGCAGGTTTGGTAGGTTCAACTGAAGATAGTATTCGTCCTCGTATTAGCGAACTTCGTTCAGAAGGTCATGCTATTTACACTAACACTACTAAGAATGGTAAGTCTGCTTATCGTCTTGGTAAGCCAAGTCGTGCTATGGTTGCTGCTGCATACAAGCAAGCAGGTAGCGAGGCGTTCTCAGCTTAATTATAAACCGGTAACCGGTCTTTTACTATGAATACATTTGATTTTACCGATAAAGCATTGGTTAAAGAAGCACGTCGCCTTAATCTTGTTAAGAAAGTAGGTGAACGTAATTTAACTGAAGATGAAAATACACTCTTAAAAGCATTTACAAAGTATGAGTATCAACTTAAGAAAGAAAAGCTTAAGTCATTACCAGAAAGTAAATTGCGTAAACTAAAAGAAAAGCATGGTGCAAGCTATCGCAAACGAAAAGCCGATCCATTGCGTTTTGGTAAGATGGAACACACTGCTCTTAAAACTAGGGCGAAAGGTAAAGATCTTAAATTTGATCTTACTCCCGAGTATATTCAAAAGAAATTTGATGAATGTGAGGGAAAGTGTGCTATTACTAAATTACCTTTTAGTATGGAGATGGGAACGAAAGGTAAACGAAATCCGTTTAGACCCAGTGTAGATCGTATAAATTCAAGTAAAGGATATATCAAAGGTAATATTCAGATCGTATTAGCGATAGTAAATACGATGAAAATGGATTATACTAATGAAATTCTTCATCCTGTAGTAAAAGCATGGGCTGATAATATCTAGTTAAGCAGAATAGGGCCTTCGGGCCCTATCTTTTTGACTTTCAAGAACTAATAAATATAAAGAAATTGTTCTAATGGGGTCAAAATGACTATTCGATTCAAAGAGTTTAGATATTTAAATAAAATTATACTAGAAAATATTATTATTGAATCTGATTCTAAACCCTTTCATAAGTATAAAACTTCTTTTGGTCATTCAATATCAGTTCATCTAAAGAAAGATGATATAGGGCACAACTTTGCTCATTTTGTCAATCATTCGTTAGGGGGCAAAACTACAAAAATAATCAGTTGGGGTAAAAATGTTGATGCTCCATCTAAAAAGGAATTAGAAGAATTTGGTTCAAATGAACACGAAGAGGAAATCCCTGAGAAAAATCCTAGCCAAGAAATCAAACCAAAAGTTAATAATACCTCTGTTAAAAAATACAAAGAACTTAGTACTGGCACACATGTTATTATTCATAACGGCGAGCAATCAAAAAAGATCAAAATTTATGAATTACTATTAAGAGAAAAATCTAAAGGTGCGCATGTGATTGATGGTAAAATGACATCAAATACTGTTGGTGTAGTAGCAGAACATGCAACACTAATGGAACTCCTTCATCATATGCATAGGCAAAATGGCACTCTAAATTCTGCAGAATATAAAACGGCCATAACTGAACACCAAAAAGCAATAGATAATTTAACTAAGGGTGTTTCTGATCCATCCACAGTTAAAACTAGAATAGCACACGGCAAAGAAGCTGCTAGATTAATTTTAGCACATGTCAAAGAAAAACACGGTGAAAATGCAAAAATAGAAAATGTTGGACATACTGCTAGAGAAGGTGATATTAAAAAATTTACTAAAGGTATTCATCCAAACGATACTCAACAAACAAATAAATCTGATGTAGGTGTTGAGATATCTGGATCAAAATTAACACCATATCCAGCAAACAATAAAACAGGCAGACATTTTGAGGGCTATTCGTTAAAATCTTCAGCAGAATCTAGTGAAATAACGGCAGGCAATCCGGCAATACATTTGCATGGTATGTTAGATACGCCAAATAGAAAATTAAATACTGATGAAATTTCTAGAGAATCTTTACGAACTAACGTACATATTCCTTTAGGTGGAGGAGAAAAATCTGCAGCAGAAAGGGAAAGAGAAATAGATTCAGAAAGAAAAAAAGCAGGTAAAAGTAAAGATACAGATTTAGAATTAAAAGCTAGCGAACTAGGAAGAAAATCAATAAGAGATGTGACAGAAGAATTTCACAATCATCTAAATCATTTAACAAATAAAGAAGGCAATCATGGTCACGCTCTTATTGCTAACATGCTAAAAGAACATTTAGTGTCTGATTCTGATATGCCCTGGTCCAAAGTAAAGATAAAAGGCGATAAAGAAACAAATGTCAAAGGTTCTCTTACAGAAGGAAGTGAGTCTCCTTTAAAGGATATTTTAAATAATAAAAATACAAAATACTATTCAGATAGAGCCCCAAATTCACCTTCAGTACAAGTAGGGTATATAAATCCCAAAACTGGTGAGCGAGTTGCTTTAGCTAGATATACACCTAAAACTAAATCAAATGCCTATAAATCTAACGTACATGGTTGGAATATCGTGCCAGCCTCAAATACCCAATGAAAATATTTAAAGAATTTTTATTAGAAGAAAAGAATGCTTCTATCCCTCATCTGCGACATCTTGCAGGTGAGAGTCATTTTTATGGATCACAAGAAACTTCTGATGAATTGAACAGATTACAAGAATTACACAAGCATTTATCCGGAGAAAACTCTAAAGTTGAAAGTATAAGTATGAAGGCTGATGGTTCTCCTTCTTTTAATATGGGTTATGTTACTGATCCAACAGACAATGACACTAAATTTGGTGTAGCATATAAAGGTGCTGCTAAAGGATATGCCTTTAGTCATAATGATGTAGATAGAATTTTCGCTGGTAAAGAACATCTTCAAAGCAAAATGCATCAGTTATTAGAGCATGGACATAAAGTAGTAAGACCTCATCATGGTCTTATTCAAGGTGATTTTATGGGAAGTAAAGAAGATAATACTATCAATGAAGAAGGTGATAAGTTACACTTTCAGGAAAACACCTTAAAATATGGCATAGATAAGAAAAGTGATGAGGGTAAAGCATTAAAGAAAGCTAAAATATCTGTTGCCTTACATACTAGAATTGATCCCGAACATCAAAAATATAATTTAGATCCTAACGGGTTTCAACAACACGAAGATGTACATGTGTTTAACAATAGAGTGACACATGATCCTAATAATTATTCAGATGTAAATAGGAAATTGTTTGAAAATAATTTCAACAAGGCTAAAGAACATATTTCTAATATTCCTAATCACAATGATTTAGTATTTGGTATGACAGACCATTTACAAACCTACATTAATCAAACTGTTAGTAAAGATACAACACCTACAGTACAAGGTTTTAGACAACACGTAAGTGATAGATTAGAAAAGCCAATAGAAAAAGTAAAAACACCAGCAGCAAAAGAAAGAAAACGTGAAGAAAAACGAGTTGCTTTACAACATATTGACGAGAATAAACAACACTTTGGAACATTATTTAAAGCCCACAAACATCTTGACACCGCAAAAAATTTACTTACTGATGCTTTAGATCAAAGTCCTCAGACATATGAACATGAAATAAAAGGCAATCCAAGTAAGCCCGAAGGTTACGTTGTTAAATATAAAGGAAGCAATAGTTTAGATAATGTGGTAAAGGTAGTTAACAGAGGCGAATTCTCAAGGCACAATTTCGCAGATGAATAAGTTCAAAACATTTTTAAAAGAAGATCCTAATAGGCATCTTCAGCACTTCTTAGATCATACATCTAAAGAACTGAATTTAAAGACTTTGCCGAATATTCAATTAGTTAACGACAGAAAAGCCGCAGCAGAGAATAGAAGCTTCGGTGGGTATTCTCCTGGACTAAAAGAAATAAGAGTTAACACTGCAGGTAGACATGTTGCCGACATATATCGAACATTGGCACATGAATTAGTCCATTATAAACAGGATGTGGAAGGTAGATTGTCTGCTGATAATGTAGCAGAAGCAGGAAAAACTGGTAGTGAATTTGAAAATGAAGCCAATACCTTAGCCGGAGTAATTCTTCGTAATTACGGAAAAGCTAATCCAAAGATTTATGAAGATTACGAAAACCCTTTTCGTTTCGACTGGGGAACACCAGAAGGAACTAATTATATGGTTAAAATGACTCCAGGACAAACACTTGATCCGAGATCTGATTATTTTGCTAAGCGCAAAAAGAAACTAATTAGTAAATGATATTATCTAGTCTCATAGCAAATAATAACACCATGTCAATAGTATGTCTATAAAATCCATCAAAGAAAAGAAGTTATTGGTAAACTTGGCCAAGTCTTTTGGTCAGGAGGTTGATGATTCTATAATCGAAGATGTAAATAAGCATACTCAATTAGAAAATAGTATTAAAGCATCAGTAAGAGATAATTTTTTAAGTGATCTATTGCAAGTAAAAATCCCTGACCAACCTAAGATAGAATTTCCTAAACCTCCTAGTTTAGAAGAAGTTTTGTCACTTTTTCCGGAGGAAAAAAAATGACCTGGATTCGCCACAAGAGCCCGAAAATACCTCCAAGCATATTGAATCGGAAGAAATACGAGCAGCAAAACCAACCCTTGCTGAAAGAGCAGCAAAATCAATCACAATTGCCGAACAAAATTCCTTTAGACAACCCGACCCAATAATAGTACCTCAAGATTTAGGATCAATACAACAAAAATTAAAATTTTTAGAACAATGGTTGGGAAAAATATCTGCGCATGGCCCTGGTGGTGGTATCGGATTAATATCCTTCTATGATTTGACTCGATGATTTACATAAAATTACCTTGGAAGAATATAATTAATAGTTCTTATAAATAAATAAACCCTTTTATATTTTAATGGATAAAATGCTTACAGAAGAACTTCATGGGGAACATGCTTTTACTGTTGGTGGTTTTTCACCATTTACAGTAGGCCATCAATCAGTAGCTAAAGATATGCACAAGGCAGGACATAGTTCTGTTAGTGTATATACAACCACATCCACAAAACGTCCAATCACTTCGAACGAAAAAACTTCTTTTATTAAAAAAGCTGTACCCAGAGGAACGAATGTGGGTTCAGCTGCTACACCTTTTCATGCATTATCAGATATGTATTCTAAGGGAATGCGCGGAAACGTAACATTTTATGGCGGATCTGATAGGAAAAATATTGTTTATAGATTAAAAATATTTAATAATAAAGAAGGTGGACACGGATTCTATAAATTTGATAACATTAAGTTCAAGCAAGTAGGTGAAGAAAGAAAAGAAGGCGCTACTGGAATAGCTGGAGTATCAGGTACTAAAGCGAGGGCAGCTAAATCGCCCGAAGAATTAAAGCAATATCTTCCTAAAGAATTGCACAAAGATGCAGTAAAAATATACAATGCTATTAATGAACCTAAGTCTAAAAAATCACTTAGAGAAAGATATTTAGCTAATGAAATTTTTAGTATAATGGAATTAGTAGAAACAAAGAATGGCGAAGTGGGGGAAATAGTATACAAAGGTTCAAATTACGTTACAATACAATTGCCAGATAATACGACTACTAAGGCATGGATATACGAAATAGAAGAAGCAAAACAATATAAACAATTGCAAAAACAGCCTCCACTTCCTATTAAGACTATCCCAATGTCTGCTCCTAGTGCTAATATGTATAAATTAAATGTAAGATCTAAAGCACCCAAGATTCCTGCCTTGTTGATACCTAAGAAAGGATTAATGGAAGCGAGTGGGCAAATAAGTTACGAAGATTATACTACTAAGAATTTTGATATTTGCCCTGGAGCCCAAAAACATTTTATTAATATAGTGAATAGAAAAGATCTTAATCCAAAGTATGTTAAACAAGCTATGATGGCTCTAGATAAAATGTTTGCTATAGAGAAACAAGCGATGCATCAAACTGCTGATTCTAGTATGACACACGATTTTACTATGTACGCTACAATAGCACATGATACTTTGAATCTTTTAGGTTATTCTGATAAAGATATTACTTATATAGACGATCATTATCTACGATTTGCTAAATTAATTAATCATCATGATGCATCTTTAGCAGATGAGCCTGGGTCACATCTTACTTCAAGTGGCGGTGAAGTTGATGAAGCTGCTATAGGACAAAGAACAAAAGGAACTGGATTATTTCCAAAATATGTTTATACTGCAGATAAAACAGTAAATGCTGCAGGAATTAAAAAACCAACAAAAAGAATTTTGTCACAGCGAAAATTAGATACAGATCAAGAAAAAGAAGATGAGGTAGATAAAATGCTTAAGAAAAAGAATGTGCCTGTGTATGAAGGCATAGAAAAAGTAATGGGTCCTGATATTATGCCAGGTAAGCCAGTAGGATTACATTCCTTTAGAGCATTCATGGATATTACTGAACCTATTCGTGGAGATATTGCAGCAGAAAAAGAATCTGCTAAAAATGCAGCTACAGAAGTAGGTAGTAAACACGGAGCAGGGTATAAGATGATGCGTAAAGCTAAACTTATGGATCTATAATGGAAGAATTAGAACGAACACTTAAAGAGGTATTGGCCAATACATTTGTTATGTATTTTAAAGCACATGCTTCACATTGGAATGTTACTGGTCCAGATTTTAGTCAATATCATGATTTTTTCGGCAAATTATATGAAGAATTATTTGATGCAACTGATACCATAGCAGAACATATAAGAGCATTAGATTTTATGGCGCCCAATTCATTGACATCTATTAAATTAATGTCAACACTTAGTGAATCTGATGTGCCAGCAACTTCTATGTCAATGTTTGGTGATTTACTTACTGCAAATAATTTAGTATTAGTGTCGCTAATGAGAGCATACAAAGTTGCGGAAGATGCCACAGAACTTGGGTTAGCTAATTTTTTACAAGATAGAATAGACATACATCAGAAACATGGTTGGATGTTAAAAGCTACACTAAAATGAAAAAATATTTTACCCTAAGACAAGAAATTTATGAAGCTACTGTACCTAATGCAGTAAAGGATATACATATTAATTTAAAGAATCGTCAGCATGCTATTGACGAATATATGTATGGACCAGCTAATCCGAATGAGCCAGGTGATTATTGGAAAGAATTAGGAAAAATTTGGGATATTTCTGAAGATGAAGCAAGTACTATGAGATGCGGAAATTGCGCTGCATTCAATATTAAACCTGTTATGAGAAAAGCCATTGCTGATAATATTAGCGATAATGGTATGGATGTAGTAAATTTGGCAAACTTAGGATATTGTGAGCTATTTCATTTTAAATGCGCCGGAGATAGAAGTTGTTCCGCTTGGTTAACTAATGGACCACTAAAATGATAACATTTAAAGAGCACATAGAAGACATTACTGATGAAGAGCTAGACCAACTAGCCGAAGAAATGTCTTTTGAAGAATTATATGACTTTTATACAAATCAAGAATTAGTTGTTGTGGAATTCACATATGACGAATTAAATGAAGGTATTAGTCAAGCTTCTAGAATGAAACGTGCTCAAAGAATGAGAGCAAATAAAGCTAGATTATTAATGGCTAGAAGATCTAAATTAATGCGTATGGCCAGTAATGAAAAAATTAAAGATAGAGCTAAATCGGCAGCTAGAAGAGCATTAATAAAAAAGTTTCTTAAGGGTAGAAGCAAAGAAGAATTATCTGCTCAAGAAAAAGATAGATTAGAAAAAATGATTAAGAATATGCCCGTGGTTGTTTCTAATATGCAAAGTAAATTATTACCTAAGATGCGTCAAATAGAACGTGGACGTATGGCTTATAAAAAGAAATGAGAGATATAAACGAAGATTTACGTACCTGGTTTCGACAGAAATGGGTACGAATGGATACAAAAGGCAATATCAAAGGAGACTGTGCGAGAGAAGAAGGTGAAGGTAAACCCAAATGTTTGCCATCAGCCCAAGCACATTCTATGAGTAAAGAAGATAGAGCAGCTGCAGCAAGAAGAAAAAGAAGAGAAGATCCGGTGGCAGACAGACCAGGTAAAGGTGGAAAGCCAATCAATGTGAGGACAGAAGAAATGAACTTAGAAGAAGGTAACAAGCCAACTAATCCGGCTCTATGGTCTAGAGCAAAGGCATTGGCGAGATCTAAATTTGATGTTTATCCTTCTGCATATGCAAATGGCTGGGCCGCTAAATGGTACAAGTCTAAAGGGGGTGGTTGGAAGTCTGTTAGCGAAGGTGTAGATGATGAAGGCGGTATGGCAAAAGGTGAATTAGAAACTGTAGCATCTAAGGCTAAAGAACTTTCTAAAATGATGAAAAAGAATAAACAACTTGATGCATGGGTACAGTCTAAGATTACTAAATCTGACGACTATATTGGTTCAGTGTATGATTATCTAAAGAACAGTAAACAGGAAGTGGACGAACAAATGCAAAAGAAAACATTCTTTAAATTAAGAGAACAACTTGACTCTATCTGCATTGACTGTGATGATTCTGTTTATGGATCAGTCGAAGAAGACTTTGAACCAACAGGTGATGAACAATACGAAGATTGGGATCTTGAAGAAGCGCAGACTCCATTACAATTTATTCTTAAAAATCCTGGTAAAGAATACCCACCATTTGATCCAGATCCTCCAAAGAAAAACCCTGGTTTCGTTAAGGGTAAAAAAAGTTTTAGTGGTTTAGCTAGACATCTAGCTAAAACTGCTATGAATAAAGCTGCAAATGTGAAAGAAGAAATAGATTTAGATGAAGCCAAAGATACTGACCAGTATAGCTATATAGATCAGTCCAAAGGTCATCAAATAAAGGGTAAATCAGGAACCTTTGTAGGCTATACGCATTCTGCCAGTAAAGGCAAAGGTGCCAATATTCTAAAGCATAATAAGACTAAAAAGTATTATGCAGCAGGTGGTTCTTCTACAGCATTTACTCAGAAAACTACACTACATGATACACCTGAAGATGCAGCTAGAGCATATCATAAAGGTAACCTAGCTGAAGCATCTCCCATGATCAAACCACCTAAGAATGAGTTTGGTAAGAAAGAAGATGCGTTTGCGCATGCCAAACAGCATGGCGGCAAGGTCATGAAAAGGACATTTACCCATCCTACCTCAGGCATGCAGACTGTTAGTTATGTTGTTAGAGAAGAAACCGAGATCGACGAAGCATCCAAGAAACCCAATGCTACAACACGTCATTTGAGAGATTATCCCGTCAGTGATAAAGAGATGGCTAAACCTGTCACATATTACTCTTTAGTACATAAAGCAACCAATAAAGTACTAAGCACCCATAAAGATTTAGAATCTGCTAAAGACGAACATCGAGGCTTGGATCAAGGTGAAAGAGCACATTACAGAATCGCTACGTCAACAAAAGCACCTAAGACATTTGATATGACTGAAGACGCCGAAGGTGTGGCGGAAGGCTATACTGGTCGTGAGACTAAAGATGGAACATGGCGTGTATTCAAAGATGGACAAGCAGTGGCAGTAGCAGGTCCTTTCAAGAGCAGAGAAGAGGCTGCGGCTTGGATAAAGAAACAAAAGACAGGTGTGGCGGAAGGCTTAGAGCTTCAAGAAGCAGAAAAGAATGGTAAAAAGGTTCAACTAAATAAACCTTTTAGAACATCTGACGGCAAAGGTAAATTTGCTGTTTATACAAAGAATGAAAAAGGTAATGTAGTTAAAGTGAATTTCGGTGATACAACTGGATTAACTATTAAGACAAGTAATCCAGATAGACGTCGTAATTTTAGAGCCAGACACAACTGTGACAATCCGGGACCCCGCCATAAAGCAAGATACTGGGCATGTAAATCGTGGAGTAAAGATACCGTTTCTGCAGGCTTAGGAACCTAAACAAATAAATATAAAGAAATCATTTTAAGGAATCAAAAATGACAAGAATGACAAACAATCTTTTTGAATCAATTCAAAAAGTAATGCAAGGGGAGCAGCCTGCAGAGCCCCTTAAAGTAGAAGAAGGCCAGGTAGATAAGGCACATTATTGTGCCACTCATGTAGAACATCCAATTTTTGGTGATGGTGAATGTATCGCTGAAGCACATGCTGAACCTGACTCTGAGGGCAATGTAGCTTGGTATACTGTACAATTTAAAGACGGTGTACGTAAAGTATATTCTGAAGCAATGAAAGTTAAAAAAGCTAAGATGCATGAGCATGCTGAAGTAACCGATGAAATGATTGATCAAGAAGTAGCTGATCTGTCAGACGAAGAGTTTGAAGAAACTCTAGAAGAAGCATTATTCTTAGACGAAGCATCTTATTCAGCTAAGGCTGCTCGTGCTGGTAAAGATATCGGTAAGCCCGGCAAGATGTTCGGCAAAATTGCTGCATCTGCTGCAAAGCGTTACGGTTCAGTAGAAAGAGGTAAGAAAGTTGCCGGTGCTGTTTTAGCTAAACTCCGTGCAAAGCATATGGAAGAAGAAGCAGAACAGTTAGATGAATTGTCACCATCAACTCTTACATCTTATAGACATAAGGCTAGAAATAGTGAATTAAGAAATGCAGAAACTGCTCGCCGTGATACTGAGATTAGTCAGCAAACAACAAATCCTAGAGTAGCAGCCAAATCTGCTTCCTATGCTGCTCAAGCCCAGGCAACAGCTGATAAACGACGTGCTGGTCAGCTAAAAGCGACTAGTCGTTTATCTGAAGAAGAAGTAGAACAGACTGATGAAGGTGCAATGAGCGATTTAGATGCTGATCGTAAAGACAGACAATACCAATCACGTCAGGCTAAGACTACTATGAAACACATAGCCAATCCAACACCAGGTGAGAAAAAGGCTGCTAAGGATATTAAGCCAGGTATCGCAGGATATCGTGATAGAATTGCAATGCTTAAATCTGCTCAAGCACGTGGTGGTTTAAAGGAAGATCAAATTGACGAAGCGGAAAAGGCACAATACAAAATAGAAAAGGCACATAAGCATCCAGATGGTGCAGTAACAGTAAAAGTGAACTGGTCTCAAAAACAAGATGGTACAATGAAAACTGGTTCTAATATACATTCCGGAAGCCCAAGTCATATTAGAAAAGTATTGAAAACTAGATATAACCTTTCACATCATCTAGCCGAAGGCATGGATCCTGTTGGTAAAGAAGATTCAGATATCAACAATGATGGTAAAACAGATAAGTCAGATTCTTATCTTCACAATCGTCGTAAAGCTATTAAAAAGGCAATGATGGAAACAGAAGTTAAATATTACATCGAGGAATCTATTACAGTAGAAGTTCCTGAAGAACCTACATATGCTGATTACTTAGATGCTATTAAAACAATCGTCGGTTCAGATGATGAATCATTACAAGCTGAAATTATAGCTGTTGCTGAAGAAGCATTTGAAAATGAAGAATACAATGTAATTCTTGAAGCAGCTGTAATGAAGGCAAACAAAAATAAAGAAATGAAATCCAATATGAAGTATTACTTCGGCGATTGGAAACCATCAGCTAAACCTGAAACAAGTAAAAAAATGTCTGGTGCTAGACATGATATAGAAGTGAAAGGTGGAGTAACTAAAGCTACAGCTAGAATTGCCCACACTACAGGTGAAAGCCCAGAAGAAGCTAAAGCAAGAAGAAATGCCGATAAAAGGGACAAGCAACTTGCTAAGGTGGCTAAAGTTCTAAGATCTAAGAAATAATAGCCATAATTTAAAGGGGAAAAAAGATGTCTCAATGGGGCAAATTAGATAGATATAATTTAACAGGTGCAGTAACTGCTAACGTAAATAGTACTACCGTAACTGCTAATGTTAATATGTTTACCAGTGCTAATAATGTACAAGTAGGATATGCTATTCTTTTAGCTAATGTAGCATACAAGATTGCTACAATTAGTGCATCAAATACGATTGTATTAGATGTAGCATATGCAGGTAGTAATGTTACTACAACAACTGCAGCTGTGCAGCAGTCTCCTAAAGACTTACGTACATATGGTTGGGGGAATGTGACTACTGGTGCTAATACTACAAGTAAGCAGAATACTTATGGGGTGGATCGTAGTGAGGTAGCAAATACATTGGTCAAAGCTAAGGGGTTCAATTCTCCAGGCTGGGCTACTTATACAACTTATACTACCACTCAAGGAGCAACTCGTAATAAAACAGAGACATTAGTTGCTATGTCTAAGAACTTTAATGCGAATGCTGCAGGTAATCTACAAACTGATGCAAATGATGATACATTGTTGCCTGAAGGTTAATAATGACAACTAAACAAAAATTATCTAATTTAACTGCTATCACTTCTGTTACTAGTACAGATTTATTGTATATAGTACAATCAAGTGATAGCAGAAAAATAACGGTAGATAATTTATTTGCATACTCTAATGCTAGAATATTAGCTAATGTTACTGGTATAGCCAATGTTACTGTGCCTGCCGCAGCAAATAGTGCAGGCACAGCTGGTGCTTTACGATATGACTCTGATTACATATACGTATGTGTATCTGCTAATACATGGAAGCGCGCTAATTTAGTTACTTGGTAATATGGTATTTGAATTGAATGAAGATAACTTTTTAATCTATGCTATTAAACACTACGACAATCCAAGTTGTAAAGGTATAGATGAATTTAATGATGACTTAAAACGATTTAAGTACATCAAAAGATTATTAAGAAAGTATAGACATAGTAAAACTATTAAAGAGAGATTGATACTTAATCATCTCATAGTGATCTATAACTTGTTTGGGGCCGAGGCATCCACCAAAATGCTTTTCTTTAAGATTGAACAAGATTATTGGCCACAATTAAAAACATTTTTAGTATTTCTTAATTATATGCCAATAAAAATTCTAGTATCTAAAGGTATAGAAATAAATGATTCTGATATACCTTTAGATGAAGTTATACTTAAAAAGTTAAGACAAATATGAGTAGATTAGTAGACAACCTAATAGCTTACAGGATTTTAAATTTGTTAGTAGTTCCTTTTACTGATACTGACGCATATCGTCTTGGCATTATAGATAAGAATGGTAAAGAAAAAATTAAATCTATGGCGGATTTAAATACCGCAGATGAAAGAAACGCATATACATTACTTCATAGATTGGTTTTTAGATTAAAAAGAATAATTGAAAAAGTACCAATTGAAAATAAAAAATTAGCATCATTAGCTGCTGCTTATGCATTGATAAGAGAAAGCTATGAAAGAAATAAAGAACCTATAGATTTAGAAAATAAATTTATAAATAAATTGAATTCTAATCTAAATGAAGAAATTCAAATAGTAGAAACTTATCTATATACTAATAAAATATTGACCTTTAAACAGTATACTGAAGAAGATGGAGGGGTAGCGGCAAATAATATTGCAGCAACTCCTGGTATTGATACATTTTCTCCTGTTATGAAAGGTAAGAAAACAAATAAAAAATTAATGTTTAGGAGAAGCAAATGAGTTTTTTGAGATGGTTAAAAGAATTATTCTTGGGTCCACCGGAGAAAGAAATGAAAACAAGTAATGATATATTAAAAGCACAAGAATGGGCAGGCCAAACTAAAGATTTTTGGATTGGCAAATGTAATGAGCTGATTAAACTCGGTCACGGAAAAGAAGAGATTCGTAAAGCTGGTCTCGATGCTGGTTTGTCTCATGCTGAAATAGAAAGTGTATTTACTGTAGCTGAATGGCCACGTCAACCATTTGGTGGGCATAATAAAGCGGATGTAGTTGCACAGGCACAAACTCATGTGAATAATGGTGCTTCTAAAGCTGATTTAGAAGCGATGGGAAAACAATTGAATTTCACAGATGAGGAAATAGCATCTATAGTAGCAGATGTTAAATTTCCTGCACCTCCTGTTTCAGTTGAACAACCTGTTAAAAAAGGTCGCCCAAAGAAAGAAGAGACTAAGCCTGCTCCTGCTAAAAAGAAAAAATGACCAAGACTCCGAATTCTCGTATAGCAGTACTTGAGACTCGGGTAGATAATATAAAAGAAGATTTAGATGAAATCAAGGCAGACATCAAAGATGTACACGATTGTCTTGATAGAACTAGAGATGAATTGAAACTACAACTTACAACTATGTATGACGCATCATGTTCTCAACATGCTGAGTTAGCTAAAAAGATTTCAGCTCTAGAATCTTTAAAAAATAAATGGACATATATGCTCATAGGTGGTTCAGTTGTATTTGGTTGGGCAGTCGGTCATTCAGAAGCATTTGCTTTTATAGGAAAGTTATTCTAGTTATAATATAATAAAGGTTCCTGGAGGAACCTTTTAATGTCTTTATTCGTTGATCTTAAATATCTCAAGTTAATTAGTAATCGCTTGCCGTTTTTTAAACAAAAAAGCGACAGAGTCTATAACTGTAGATGTGTTATATGTGGAGACTCATCTAAAAAGAAAACCAAAGCTAGAGGATATTTTTATGGCATAAAAAATGAATTATTATATCGGTGTCATAATTGTGATGCTAGTATGCACTTTGGATCGTTTCTGAAAAATTTGGATAGTTTACTATATAATCAATATGTTTTAGAGCGATATAGTGAAGGATTACCAGCAAATAGACCACATCAAAAAATTGAAGACAAATTCAAAATGATACAACCTGTTTTTGACAAGAAACAGGAACGGTTATTAGATAAATTACTTGATAGATTAGATACTCTGCCAGAAAATAATGAAGCAGTCCAATTTTGTATCAAAAGAAAAATTCCGAAAGAAATATTTTCGCAATTATATTATACTGACGATGTAAGAAAAATTGAACAATTATCTGAAAAGTATAAAGACAAGTTGACTACAAAGGAACCGAGATTAGTTATTCCTTTTTATGATGACAATGATCAGCTAATAGCAGTTACTTGTAGAGCATTACGTAATGAATCTTTAAGATACCTAACCATCAAAATAAAAGAAGATGTTCCGTTAGTTTTCAAACGAGACATTGATATTAAAAAAGATATATACGTTGTAGAAGGTCCTATTGATAGTATGTTTTTACCAAATGCGATAGCAGTGGCAGGAACAAATTTCAGTAAATTAGATTTTTTACCGTACTCAAAAGAAAAATTAGTTGTTGTCTTTGATAATCAACCTCGTAATAAAGAGGTATGCAAGTTAATTGACAAAACTATAGAAAAAAATTATAATGTAGTTATATGGCCTCAGACACTACAAGAAAAAGATATCAATGATATTGTTCTTTCGAATAAAGATCCATTGAATATTATCAAAAAGAATACGTATACTGGTCTTGAGGCCAAGGCTAAATTCATAGCGTGGAAAAGATGTTAAATGATAAAGAATATGAAACACTATTGATTCTACAAGAAGAATGTTCTGAAGTTATACAAGCGGTAAGTAAAGTATTTAGATTTGGTAAAGATAATTTCAAACCAGGTAAACCTAAAACTAATCAAGAACATTTGGAAATAGAAATAGGCGATTTATTAGCGATGCTTGCATTATTACATGAACAGGGGCTTATTCGTGAAGATGTTGTAGAACAAGCAATGAATGATAAATTTGAAAAATTAAAGAAATTCTCGAGGATTTATGAAAGTAAAACTAATTAGTTATTCCCAGGCTTCTAAGGATATGCTGGAGGTTTATGATGACCATAACATTCCCAATATACAGGACCTCATTGCTTATTGCGCCCGAGTCTCGAACCCAAATAACCAATCCAATACAGAAACCTCGGACAAATTATTACGATACCTCATCAAAAACAAACACTGGTCTCCCTTCGAAATGGTCAGTGCCTGCATTGAAGTCCAAACCACACGAGATATTGCAAGACAAATGCTCAGACACAGAAGCTTTAGTTTCCAAGAGTTCAGCCAGAGATATGCTGATCCAACTAAGGAACTCAGCCTTACTATTAGAGACGCAAGACTGCAGGACCCCAGTAATAGACAAAATTCTATTGAACTTGACTTTACTAGACAAGAGCATAGAGAACTTGCAAGCGCTTGGAGAATATATCAACAAGAAATAGCTAAACTTACGAGGCAAGCTTATGAATGGGCAATAAGTAATGGTATTGCTAAGGAACAAGCAAGAGCAGTTCTACCAGAAGGGTTAACTGTCTCGAGATTATACGTCAATGGAACCATTCGTTCTTGGATTCATTATATTGAATTAAGATCTGCTAATGGTACACAGTTAGAACACAGGGATATTGCGATAGCCTGTGCTAAAGTAATAAGTAAAATTTTCCCAGTAATTCAAACTTATATATAAAAAGCATTTAGAGGATTGATTCATGAATACAAGATTAGACGTACTCTCTTTTATGAGAGCAGGTGATCAACAAGTGCATACTAAACAACCCGGATTTTATGACGGAAGAATAGAACAGGCCAATCTATATTTCAATTTAGTTTCAGAAGAATTCGATGAATTAGCATTAGCATATGTTAAGAGAGATATCGTTGAAGTAGCTGATGCTTGTGCTGATCTAATTTGGGTAGTAGAGGGATTAATGTATAGTTTAGGCGTAGATCCACAAACTGTATGGGACGAAGTAGCTAGGTCAAATGCATCGAAAACTATTGACGGTAAATTGATTAAACGAGATGATGGCAAAGTGCTAAAACCAGATACTTTCAGACCACCGAATATTCAAAAAGCACTGGGGTTATAAATGGGCTTATTTACTCTTCTAATTGAATTCATACCAGATCTAGTATGGGTTCTTTTATTCTTTGTTGGTGTAACAATGATGATCGCAGGACAATTCTTGCGAGGCGTTCCTCTTGTTATGCAATATCGCTTACCATTATTAGTTCTGGGATTTTTTATTCTAATGTCTAGTGTATGGGCATTAGGAGCAGTAGCTAATGAAAATAAATGGCAAGCAAGACTCAAAGAAGTGGAAGAGCAAGTAAAAGAGCAAGAAGCTAAAGCCACAGAATTAAATCAAAAGCTTGAGAAAGAAGTAGAAGAAAAGAAAGCCTTAGCTGAGAAAAAGAATAAAGTAATTACTAATGAAATAGTAAAGTGGCAGACAAAAGAAGTTCTAAAAGAAGTACCAGTTCAAGGTCCGGAAAGAGTCAAGATTGAAAAGGTCATAGAATATATTGAAAATTGCCCTGTACCTAAAGAAATGTTAGATATACACAACAAAGCAGCTGTACCCTTTATTGAGAAAGTCAAAGAAGGAGAAAAGAAATGAGATTGTTGTTAGTGTCTCTCCTTACTTTAGCTGTAACAGGATGCGGGATGATGGATAGATTTTTGCCTGCTAAACCTAAATTTCCTGATCCTATAAAAGAACTTACTTTACCTTGCCCTGAGTTGAAACAAATCGAAGGTAATCAAGTAGCAATCACAGAACTACTTAAGGCAGTTGTTAATAATTATACGTTATATTATGATTGTTCTTTAAAGAATGAGGGGTGGAATAAGTGGTATAAAGAACAAAGAGAAATTTATGAAAAAGGTGGTAAAAAATGAGAAAAATAGCAATAATTGTTTCATTGGCATTACTTGCAGGGTGTGCATCTAGTGGCCCAAGTAATTATGCTCTTTATGCTGAAACACAAGCAAAGATAGCGCAAGCACATGCTATAGCTGAAACTGCTAGATTTAATGCACTGACAGAAATCGCTAAGAATGGAGATAGTGCTGCCAAAGTTGCAGCAGTGTTGAGTATTCAATTGGGCAATAGTGGTACAGGTCAGCGTAATCAACAAGTAATAGCAGCACCTGAAGATTGGGATACAAAACTTCTTAAATGGGCAGGGGTAGTTGTTCCAGTTGCCATGCAAGGATTAGCTATAGGTGCGCAAATCCATGCTGCAAACACCCAAAGACAAATAGCAGTTACACAAAGCAATAACGCCGCTGCTACAGCACAAAGCACTAATAATACATTTGCTGCAATGAGTAGTAATATGTCAACATCAAATGCAGCAATAGCTAAATCAGGATTTGATGCAGCAACTGCTGGTTCTACATCCTTAGTAAGTGTAGCGAATTCAAGTTTAACAGCTATTCAAAACACAGCAGCAAGCGGTCTAAACGCGAGCACCACTTTAGGTACAGCTGGTATTACAGGTGTAAATAATGCCACTACTGCTGGACTCAATGCTGCTACTAATTTAGGTACAGCTGGTATTACAGGTGTAAATAATGCCACTACT
>Ga0172372_10004689_pt1 | contig 19324 bp, 18 predicted proteins | sample LakKiv5m_2_FD_114544 | JGI IMG/M metagenome (GOLD analysis project Ga0172372, IMG submission 114544) | Freshwater microbial communities from Kabuno Bay, South-Kivu, Congo - kab_092012_9.5m | ecosystem: Environmental > Aquatic > Freshwater > Lake | place: Democratic Republic of the Congo...
GCCACGAACGTGGACGGTGTCAGGAGCGTCCTTGATGCCATCCGGCGCTGCGGCAGGCGCATCCGCATGCTGCAGGTGGGCACGGACGAGGTCTACGGCGACCTGCCCCTCGACCGACCCGAGCTGAAGTTCCGCGAGGACACGCCGATCCGCCCGCACAGCCCCTATTCCGCGAGCAAGGCCGGCGGCGACCATCTGGTGGAGGCCTACCACCACACGTTCGGCATGGACACCTGCATCACGAGGTGCTCCAACAACTTCGGGCCGTACCAGTTCCCGGAGAAGGTGATCCCGCTGTTCGTGACGCGCCTGCTGCAGGGGCAGCAGGTGCCGCTCTACGGGGACGGGTCGAACGTGCGAGACTGGCTGCACGTGGAGGACCACTGCGAGGCATTGCTGGCGGTGCTGGAGCGTGGCCGCCCGGGGGAGGCCTACAACATCGGCGGCAACAACGAGCGCAGCAACCTCGAGCTGACGCACGAGCTGCTGCGCGTCACCGGACGCGGCCCGGAGATGATCATGCGGGTTCCCGACCGTCCCGGCCACGACCGTCGCTACGCGATCGACGCCTCGAAGCTCGAGCGCGAGCTGGGCTGGCGCCCGAGCCGCAGCGCATGGCCGGATGCGCTGCGGAGGACCGTCGAGTGGTACCGGTCGAACGAGGCGTGGTGGCGGTCACTGGCCGAGCGCCATGCCGCGGCCCGCGCCACCTGACGAAGGGACAGACGATGCAGAGTACCGCCCATGCCACCAACCCGCACGGCCGACGCGGAATCATCCTCGCGGGCGGGGCTGGAACGCGGCTTGCGCCGGTGACCAACGCCATCAGCAAGCAGATCGTCCCGATCTACGACAAGCCGATGGTCTACTACCCGTTGACGGTGCTCATGCTCTCGGGGATCCGCGAGGTGCTGGTCATCTCCACGCCCCGCGACCTGCCCACGTTCCGGGTGCTCCTCGGTGACGGTGCCCGCTGGGGGCTGCGCTTCGAGTACGAGGTGCAGCCGGAGCCGAAGGGCATCGCCCAGGCGTTCCTGATCGGCGAGCGGTTCCTCGGCGGAAGGCCGGCGGCGCTGGTGCTCGGCGACAACATCTTCTTCGGCCTCGGCCTCGGCCAGCGCGTGTCCGCGGCCAACGCCCGAGCGGAGGGGGCCACGGTGTTCGCGTACCCGGTGGCCAACCCGTCGGAGTTCGGGGTGGTCGAGTTCGGGCCCGACGGCCGCGCGGCGAGCATCGAGGAGAAGCCGGCTAGGCCGAGGTCGCGCTTCGCCGTCACCGGCCTGTACTACTACGGCGCGGACGTGGTCGATGTGGCGCGGGGCGTCCGCCCAAGCGCCCGCGGCGAGGTGGAGATCACCTCCGTCAACGCCGAGTACCTCCGCCAGGGACGGCTGCATGTCGAGAGCCTCGGGCGCGGCGATGCGTGGCTCGACACGGGAACCTTCGATGGCCTCATGAATGCTAGCCACTTCGTCTCCACCATCGAGGCCCGGCAGGGACTCAAGGTGGGCTGTCCCGAGGAGGTGGCCTTCCGCATGGGCTACATTGGCGCGCAGGCCCTGAAGGAGCTCGGCGAGGCGCACGGATCCAGCCCCTACGGCAGGTACCTCCGCGAACTTGCCGACCAGGACCCCGCGCCCTCCGGCGCCTGAACGGGAACCCACCATGACTCACCGCTGCCTCGTCTGCGACACACCCATCGCCCCGTTCATGACCTTCGGCCCGATGCCGCTCGGGAACGGGTTCCGCCGCCCCGGGGACTCCGCCCCCGAGTACCGCTTCGAGATGGAGCCGGCGGTCTGCCCGGGGTGCACCACGTTCCAGCTCGTGCGCCAGCCGGCGCCCGAGCAGATGTTCCACGGCGAGTACGCATTCTTCAGCGGGACCTCGCGCCGCATGGGCGAGCACTTCGCGGGATTCGCGGAGTCGGTGCGCCGGGAACTCCCCGCGAAGGACCCCTTCGTGGCGGAGCTCGGAAGCAACGACGGGATCATGCTCCGGAACTTCGCCCGATGGGGAGTCCGCCATCTCGGCATCGAGCCGAGCGCCAACGTCGCCGAGGCCGCGCGCGCCGCGGGGGTGCGCACCATGGTGGCGTTCTTCTCTCCCGGCAAGGCCCGCGAGATCCGTTCGGAGCACGGCCCGGCCAGCGCCATCCTGGCGGCCAACGTGATGTGCCACATCCCCACCATAAATGCCATCGCCGAGGGCATCGAGCTGCTGCTCGCGCCGGACGGCATCCTGGCGTTCGAGGACCCGTACCTCGGCGACGTCCTCGAGAAGACCACCTACGACCAGATCTACGACGAGCACACCTTCCTCTTCTCAGTGCACAGCGTCAACGCAATCTTCGGCCGGGTCGGCATGGAGGTGTTCCGCGCCGAGCCGCAGTGGACGCACGGCGGCAGCATGCGCTACTGGCTGTGCCGGCGCGGAGCGCGTCCGGCGGAGCCGAGCGTGGCGCAGGTGCTCGTGCGCGAGCGCGAGCTCGGGGTGGCCGAGGCCGCGACCTATGAGCGCTTCCGCCGCTCGTGCGAGGCCCAGCGCGAGGCACTCGTGGCCGTGCTGCGGAAGGCGCGCGCCGAGGGCAAGCGCGTGGTCGGCTATGGCGCGACCAGCAAGAGCACCACCATCATGAACTACTGCGGCATCGGGCCGGAGCTCGTCGAGTTCATCACCGACACCACTCCCACCAAGCAGGGGAAGGTCACGCCGGGAACGCACGTCCCGGTGCGGACGCACGCGGAGTTCGCGTCGCGCTTTCCCGAGTACGCCCTGCTCTTCGCGTACAACCATGCGCAGGAAATCATGGAGAAGGAGCGCGACTTTCTTGCATCCGGCGGCAGGTGGATCACCTACGTGCCCGAGGTCAAGGTCCTGTGACGAGCGCCGTCACCGCCGCGCCGATCCTGTGCGCGAACCCGCTGGAGCAGTACCGCTCGCACCGTGCGGCGATAGACGATGCCGTTGCCCGCGTGCTCTCGGGCGGTCGCTACGTGCTCGGCCCTGAGACCGAGGCGTTCGAGCGGGAGTTTGCCGCGTACCTGGGCCTGCCGCACGCGATCGGCGTGGCCAACGGGACCGACGCCCTGCACGTGGCGCTGCGGGCGCTCGGCGCGGGCCCGGGCGACGAGGTCGTCACGGTCGCGCACACCGCGGTGGCGACGGTGTCGGCGATCGAACTTGCGGGTGCGTCGCCGGTGCTGGTCGACATCGACCCGGCCACGTTCACCATCGACCCGGCCGCCGTCGAGCGGGCGATCACGCCGCGCACCAAGGCGGTCATCGCGGTGCACATCTACGGCCATCCCGCGGACATGGACGCGATCCTGGGCATCTGCCGCCCGAGAGGGATCCGCGTGGTGGAGGACTGCGCCCAGTGCCACGGGGCGCGCCTTCGCGGCCGGATGACCGGAACGATGGGCGACATCGCGGCCTTCAGCTTCTACCCCACCAAGAACCTCGGCGCGATCGGCGACGGCGGCGGCGTGGCGACGGCCGATGGCGAGCTCGCGCGTCGCTGCAGGCTCGTGCGCGAGTACGGGTGGGCGCGCCGCTACGTCAGCGACGTCGCCGGATTCAACTCCCGGCTTGACGAGGTGCAGGCCGCCATCCTTCGCGCCAAGCTTCCGTCGCTCGATGCCGACAACGACCGCCGCCGGGCCATCGCCGGCGTCTACGGGGAACGGCTGGGCCGCCTGAAGGGCATCGCGCTTCCGACCGAGCGCCCGGGCGTGCGTCACGTGTACCACCTGTATGCAACCCTGGTCGATCGCCGCGACGAGGTGCTCGAGGCGCTGAGGGAGCACGGGGTGCTCGCCGGAATCCACTACCCGACGCCCATCCACCTTCAGCCCGCCTACGCCGGCCGGACCGCTCCCGCTGGAACGCTTCCGGCGACGGAACGCGTCGCCCGCCACGAACTCTCCCTGCCGATGTATCCCGAGCTTTCCGAGGCAGACGCGCATCGCGTGTGCGATGCGGTGAGGGCTGTGCTCGAACGCTAAGCCACGTCAGCCCGAGGTGGCCCGCAGGTGCCCCGCTCCCGCGGGCGACCTGAAGTAGCGGACGGCCGAGCGCAGCCCGTCCTCCACGGAGACGGCCGCCCGCCAGCCGAGCACGCTCTCGGCCTCCGAGGGGTCGAACTCCGCGTCGCCGACATCGATCTGCCTCCGCCCGGGCGGCCACGGCACGAAGTCCACGCGACCGCTGGCGGCGGCGCGAACGGCAGCGTGGGCGAACTCCGCCACGGACACGGACCCGCGCGGCGTGCACAGGAGCACGCGCCCGACGGACGGCTCGCACCCCGCGGCCGCGAGGATGGCCGCCACCGCATCGTCGACATGCATCACGCTGCGGCGCTGGGCGCCGTCTCCCCAGATGGTGATCGGCTCACCGCGGAGGGCGCACCCGATGAACCAGTTGTTGAACGTGAGCTGGTTGCTGGTGATGCAGGCCCTCGGGCCGTAGAGGTTCGGGAACCGCAGCGCGGTGGCGCGGGTGCCGTGGACGAGGTGCGAGATCATCGCGTAGCGCTCCGCCGCCAGGCGATTGGCCGAGTACACGTCGATGGGCGCATCGTGCGCGGAGAGGTCGGCGGGGACGTGCGCGAGCGGACCGCTCTGCGTGGTCGTGGAGACATGGATGACCCGCGCCGACGGCGCGAGGCGGCGGACCGAATCGAGCAGGCATACGGTGGCGACGCAATTGGCGCGGATGTCGGCGAGCGGCTCGCGGACCGACCGGCCGTGGCTCACCGACGCGGCGCAATGAACCACGAGCGCGGCGCCGTCGACCGCGCGGTCGCTCTGCACGGGCTCGGCGATGTCGAGCGGCAGCACCTCGAGGTCCCCCGGAGCGCCGTCGAGGTTCCGCGCATTGCCGCCGCAGGAAGGATCGAGGATGTCGGCCACGCGCACGCGCCAACCGCTGGCCGCAAGCGCGACCGCGACGTTCGACCCGACGAAGCCGAGGCCGCCGGTGACGAGGGCGAGCTTCATCGGCATTCCTGGCCTCGCGCGGCGGCGAGCGAGCGCACGGTGCGCGCAAGTCCCTCCTCCAGGCCGACGGCCGGACGCCAGCCGAGGCGCATGAGCCTGCTCGGCGTGCCCTCGAACTGGCGAACCTCGACGGGCAGCATCGGCCTCGGAGCCGGCGCCATCTCGACGGGGGCATTGACCCCGGTCTCCGCGAGCACCGCCTGCGACACCATCTCCGCGGCCCGGCGGAGGGGGACGCTGCGCCCCGAGCACACGAGGAAGCGGCCATCCCCGCCGCACTCCGCGTACGCCACCAGCGTGGCGAGCGCCATGGCCACGTCGTCGATGAACACGTAGTCGCGGAGCCAGTCGCCCGGCATCCAGACGGTGATGGGCGCGCCGCGGACCGCGTGCGCCGCCATCCGCGTGAGCACGCCCCGATCCGGCGCGGAGGGCGATTTCCCTGGGCCGTACACATTCGCGAGCCGGGCGAAGGCCAGTCCCATGCCCACTGACCGAAGCGGCGCGAGCGCGGACTCGGCGCCGCCCTTGTGCTTCTCGTAGAGACCAGGCGGGAGATCCGGGGCCGACTCGTCGCGGACGCTCCCGGAACCGTACTGCGTCGCCGAGCCGGCAGTCACCACCGTCCGAACACGGCAGACGGAGCCGGCGCGCGCGGCGGCCTCCGCCAGCAGGAGCATCGGCAACGGACCGGCGCGCACGCTCGACTCCGGGTCGGACTCGGCCGCCGCGGCGCTCGTGACCGCACCGAGATGGACGACCGCGTCCGCCTCGCGTACCACGCGGTCCCAGGTTCCCGGCTCGGAGGGATGAAGCGCGAGATCGTCGCAGCCCACTCGAGGCACGATCGACGTCGTCGATCGCGTGATCCGAAGGGGGCGCGAGCCCGCGCGCAGGAGCACGTCCACCAGCGCGGAGCCGATGTAGCCGCCGGCACCTGTCAGGGCGATCGCTTGCCCCGACAGAGAGCGGGGCGGAGACCCCGCCGCATCAGGAGGCATGCGTGAGCCGCTCGAAAGAGTACGGGACCGATGGGTCGCCCACCGGCACGCGCACCTCGTCGGACAGGTCGTAGGTGCCGGACGTCAGGTAGATGACCTGCGCCTCGGAGAGGCAACGGTACCCGTGCAGGATCCCCGGCGGGAAGCCGTAGACCACCGGGTCGGCGCCGGCGGCGACCCTGCGCTCGACGAGCCTTCCTCGCGTCGGCGAGCCAGGGCGGGCGTCGAAGAGCACCACCCACAGTGCCCCCGAGACCACGTAGGTCCACTGGTGCTGCACAACGTGACCATGCCAGCCCTTCACAATGCCGGCGTGCACGAGCGAGTGGCTGACCTGCCTGACGGACCGGGCAGCCGACGAGCCGTCTGCGCGGAGGAGCTCGCGGAAGAAGCCGCGGTGGTCGGCGTGGGTCCGCGGCTCGACCCACTCGATCCCCTCGATCGGCACGCATGCCTCAGGCATCGCGATGTCCGTAAAGGAGGTGCTGGTAGTAGCGGTACGGGGCCGAGGGGCGGGTGCACCGGACGGCCCAGGCCGGCGACGGTCGGTATGCATCCTCGGCCGCGGATCGCATCGGCGCGAGGGCACTCTCGCTGAAGATGTCCGCAAGCTGCCTGCAGACGCCCGATGCCATCGCAGCCGACACGGATTCGGGAGAGGCCTCCGCCGCACCGATCATCTGCGTGGAGTACTTGCACACCGGGTTGCGGGAGTAGAAGAAGCGCCCGCGGCGGTCGACCATCGAGAGATAGGCGTGGACCACGTCGGGCTCCATCTCGGCGAAAGAGTCGATGTTCAGCCACAGGTCGGCATCGGGCGCCTCGTGCGCCGACTCGTTCGGAATGAAGTCCACCCTCGCGAACTCACCCGGCTCGAGCGCCCGGCGGAGATACGCGCGGCTGAGCGCGAGCGTCTCGGGGAGGTCGACGATCGCGTACCGCTCCGGACGAAGGTTGCGCATCAGCGCATGGCAAGTCCTGCCGAAACCGCCGCCGACCTCGACGATGCTGCGGGGACGAATGCCGCCCTCGATCAGGAAGGCTGCCTCCTGCGCCGCGAGGAGGTAGTCGAGGTCGATGCGCAGCCCGCCCACCTCGACGGCGAGGGGCGCGCCCAGGCCGGTGTTGCCGATGCGCCGGAAGCACTCCAGGACCTCAGGGGCCTCGCCAGCGGCCGTGTCCAGCAGCAGGTGCTTGAAGAACATGTGGCTGCGGTGCCCGGGGTCCCACGATGCGAGCCTGCTGTTGATGGCAGCACCGGGCGAGCGGAAGGTCTCAAGGTCGATGTCGCACTCCTCCGAGAGGAGCGACTCGGTGATTCTCCGCCAGACCGGGCCCGAGCGGAACGGGCTGGTGCCAGGCGCGGAAGGCTCTGCCATGCGGCAAAGTGTACGGCACGCCAGGATGCTCAGAGCCCCGCCCGGAACAGCAGCGCCGACGGAAGCCCCACGCGCATCTCGGGCGGGTAGTTGTCCATCGGGAATCCGTCCCACCGGCCGAGGATCCGCGCGCGGTAGCGATCCCACGCCGCCAGGTGCAGCCCCTCGTCCCGGACGACCGAGAGCAGCTCCTCGTGGTTCAGGAACCATGCGGGGATGGCGCCGTCAAAGTAGCGCTGCGCGGCGGCGAACGTGGGGCCCCGCACGAGCGGCACGTCCTCAAGGAGCAGAAAGCGCCCTGCGGCGCGCGCTGCGCGACGGAGAGTGCCGCGCCAGTCGTCGAAGTACTGCAGCGAACTGCCGAAGAACACCACGTCGAAGGTCTCCTCGGGAATCGCCGACTCGAAACGTACCTCATGCGGCATCGGGATCCGGGCAACCGCAGCGCAGACGCCGGGCCGCTCGACCACCGTCCATCGCAACGACGGCACCGAGACCGAGGCCCTCACATGGAAGAACGCGTTCGCGCCGCCGCCGCCGACATCGAGAACGGAGAGGACCGCCGCGTTGACGGAGCCGAGGACCATCGGGAGGCCCGAGGGACGATCGGGTTCCGGCGGCAGCGGGCCACGCCCCGCCGAGACGCGCTGCCAGCGGGCAGCACGCTCTGCCACGGCGCCGGCCCAGCGCTCGCCGTCGTAGGCATTGGATGCGGCGGGCACCTCGGCAAAGGACGCGTGGCACCCGCTCCACAGCGGAGGCGCATCGGGATCGGCTCCCGCGGATGCTGGCACGGCCGTGGGCTTCGCCATGCATAGGTTATACTCGTGTCGATGAAGGTCGTGATCACAGGCGCGCTGGGGCACATCGGCTCGCGGCTCGCGCGGGAACTCGCGGCCGCCTCGCCCCGGGACGAGGTCCTGCTCATCGACAACCTCGCGACGCAGCGATTCTCCTCGCTCTTCGGCTTGCATCCATCGTGCCGCTTCGTGCAGGCGGACGTGACGGGCTCCGGTTTCGCCGCGCACCTCCACGGGTGCGGCGCCGTGGTTCACCTCGCCGCGATGACCGACGCGGCCGGCAGCGTCGACCGAGCGGCCGAGGTGGAGCGCAACAACTTCGAGGCCACCCGCAGGGTGGCGGAGGCTTCCGCCGCGGCGGGGGCAGCGATGATCCACCTCTCCAGCACGAGCGTGTACGGGTCCCAGGCAAGCGTCGTCGACGAAGACTGCGGTCCGGAGGGCCTGAGGCCGCAGAGCCCCTATGCCGAGACCAAGCTGCGCGAGGAGGCCTGGATGCATGAGAATGCGGGCAGGCTGGGCCTCCGCTTCGTCACCTGCAGGTTCGGGACCATCGCGGGCACCTCTCCGGGCATGCGCTTCCACACGGCGGTCAACAAGTTCTGCTGGCAGGCCTGCATGGGCCTGCCGATCACGGTGTGGCGCACGGCTCTGCACCAGAAGCGGCCGTATCTCGAGCTCGGCGATGCGTGCAGGGCGGTTCGGCACATCATCGGGACGGAACTCTTCGACGGACGGGTCTACAACGTGCTCACCGCCAACCACACGGTCGACGAGATCGTCGGCGCGATCCGGCGCCACGTGCCGGAACTCCGCGTGACGGAGGTGGACGAGCGGATCATGAACCAGCTGTCGTACGAGGTCCGCGACGCGAGGATCCGCGCGACCGGATTCCGGCCCGAAGGCTCGATCGCCGACGCCATCGCGGCCACGCTCAGCCTCCTCGGATCGCGATCTCCAAGCGCCGCAACGGCAGGAGCAGCCACGTGACAGCAGCAGCGAAGGCCATCGTCACCCGCGAGGAGTTCGCGCGCATCCAGCGGGACGCGGCGACCGGCATGGCACGCGACCACCGCCTGCTCGAGGCGGCGCGCGACGTGCTGGCCAGAGCCGACAGCCACCGCTGGCTTCACCAGAACACATGGATGGGCGAGCCCGTCCTCAACCTGCCGCAGGACATGTTCGCGCTGCAGGACATCATCTGGCGCACGCGCCCCGAGTTCATCATCGAGGTCGGCGTCGCGTGGGGCGGGGGAATGCTGTTCCACTCGACCTTGCTGGAGGTGCTTGGCGGCGGCAAGGTGATCGGCGTCGACATCTTCATCCCGCCGGACCTCCGTGAACGCCTTGGGTCGCACGGCAGGCTCTCGCAGCGGATCGAGCTCGTCGAGGGAAGCAGCATCTCCTCCGAGACCGTCGACCGGGTGCGCTCGATCATCGGCCCGTCGCGCCGGACGCTGGTGGTGCTTGACTCGCACCATACGCACGAGCACGTCCTCGCGGAACTGCGGGCTTACTCGCCGCTCGTGGGGCACGGCTGCTACCTGATCGCAGGCGACACGATCGTCGAGCACATCCCTGCGCCCGCGCATCGCCCCAGGCCATGGGGCCCCGGAAACAACCCGGCCACGGCGGTGGCGGAGTTCCTCCGCGAGTCCCCGAGGTTCTCCGTCGACCGCGAGCTGGAGGACCGACTCCTGCTGTCGTGCCACCCGGGAGGATACTTGGTGGCCGCGGGCGATCCCTGACGCGAACCGGCTGCACGAATGCCGGACCTCCCGATCATGCCCGTCACCGACCTCGTGGCCTTCACGCTGATGGCCGCGGGGCTTCTCTCGCTGGCGGTGGCGTGGCTCGGCAGCGGCGGCCGCCTGCCCCGAGGCGCGGCGGCGTTCGCGGCGGCATCGCTCCTCGCCAAGGCTGCGATCATCGGCGCAGCCCATCGCCACGAAGGCTTCGCTCAGAAGCAGGCCGCGGACATACCGGTGGCCATGTGGACCGAATGGCGGGACGCAGGCGCGGAGGCACTCTGGGCCAACCCGACCTTCGCGCCGAGCGCGCTGCTCGCGTCGCCCGGCTTCGCCATCTCCGGCCCCAACTACCAGGCGACGGCCGTGGTGCACTCGCTGGCCATCGGCCTCGGGGCCGCGGTGGTTGCCGCGGCGCTCGGCTGCGCATCGATGGCGCCCACGGCATGGTGGGTGCTGCTGCTCATGACGTGGTCGCCTTCATCCGTCTACTGGGGGATGCACGGGCTGCGCGACCCGATGATCTTCCTCGCGATGGCCGTGGCCGCGGGAGGTGCGCTTCGGATCGCCGGTGGCCAGCGCGGTGGCTGGGGCGGCGTGCCGTGGATCACGGCGGCCATCGCCATGCTGCTGGTGGTGCGGCCGGAGCTCAGCCCCTTGCCGGCGGTGGCTGCCGTGGTGGCCTCGTTCGCCTCGCGCGAGGCACGGGGAGTGCGTGTGCTCGCGATCGTCGCCGTGGTCGGCGGTGCACTCGCGGTGCCGCTGATCCTGCAAGCGGAACTGGGAATCGACGAACTCTCGGCGGAGTCCGTCGCGGAAGCGGCATCGCTGCGCGAGATGCGCGCGCTCGAGCAGGGGAACGAGTCCTCGCTCTATGGCCAGGGGTCGCTCGTGCGGGCGGCCCCGGCGCTCCTTCCGGCGCGGATCGCCATCCAGTTCGTCGGCCTGGCGGCATGCCCGTTGCCCAGGCTCCCCCGCGGCGCGGGGGACCTCGCGGTCGCCTTCGAGTCGATGGCCTGGATGGCCGCGCTGGCGGCGCCATGGCTGGCAACGGCTGAGCGCGGGCCGCGCGCGCGCGCGGCATGCAGGGCATGCAGCTTGGTCGCCGTGGCGGGCCTGCTCGCCTACGCGCCGCTGACGGTGAATGCGGGCAACGCCTTCCGGCTGCGGTTCTCGGTGCTGCCCTTCGCGGTCGTGTCGGCGGCCCTGGTATGCCTGCGCCCACGCGCCGCGGAACCCGAGGCCGGGAGGCTCGATGCAAGGCACGCATGAAGCCGGAGCGCTCGAGCGCGTCACCGTGATCCTGACGCTGTTCGGGCGGCACGAGTTCACGCCACGATGGATGCACCACGCCCGGCGTGAGCTGCGCGGCGCGAGGCTGCTGGTGGCCGACGGCAGCCATGACGAGCTCCCCGCGGACTCCCGGGAGGCGATGGACCGGGCGCGCGACGGCCTCGCCATCGACTACATCCGCTACCCGGCGGACCGGGGCGTCGCCGACTACCAGCGCAAGCTCGGCGATGCCATCGGGCGCGTGCGGACGCCGTACGTGATGCTCGCCGACAATGACGACCTCCACTGCGGCGACGGCGTACGCCGGGCGGCGCGCGCGCTCGATGCCGATGTCGGCCTGGCGACGGCACGTGGCCGGGTTGCCGGCATGAGGGTCTCGGGCCGCGTGAGGGGCCTCCGCTTCCCCATCCATGCGCGCCACGCCGCTTGCTTCGACTACGAGTTCCGCCAGCCGCTCGATGCCCCGCTGGCCTCGGAACGCGTCCTTGCGCACTCGGGGCGGTACGCAGCCACCTGGTACGCGCTGATGCGGGCAGGGGTCGCCCGCGACTGGGGCGGCCGCATGGCCGCATCGCCAATCGAGGACCTCGGCCTTCTCGAGTGGATGCAATCCTGCCTGTGCTGCGCCGCGGGTCCGCAGCTGGTGGCGGACTGGCCGTTCCTGCTCCGGCAGCACAACGTCACCAGCAAGTCGAGCGACACCCTTCGACGGCGAGCGGACCAGGTGGACGGCATGTGCCTTGCGGGCTGGTCGGCCGACTGCTCGCGGGCCATCGAGTCCGTGGCGCGCGCGATCGCGGAGCGCGACGGGGCTCCGATGCCGGATGCCGAGGCATGCGCCCGGCGAGCGCTGCATGACTACCTGCAGACGAGGATCCTGCGGCAGACCGTCTCGCAGAGGATGCGATCGCCCGAAGGCATCCGATGGATGCTCGGAGTGACGGCCGGCCGCATCGCCCAGCGCTGGGTCCCGGGCACACTCCTCTCGCTGATGGCGCGCGCCGGGATACGCCGCGGCCCCGCGGCCGGGCTCGATCGGGCCCTGCCCAGCCTCCGGGGCGAGGAGCAATGAGCACCGGCTTCCGGCGTCGTCACGTCTTGCAGCAGGCAATCGCGTCTGGCTCGCTCGCGGCGGCGGAACTCTGCGTTGGGCTGCTGTGCGCCCGTGCGCTCGGCGCGGACGGCCTTGGGCAGCTCGCCGCGGCGGTCGCGCTTGCGACGGTCGCGTTCGCGCTGACGGACCTGCGGCTTCAGGAGGCGACTGTCGTGCTCGGAACCGCGCTCGAGGCGGATGGGGCACGCGCCCAGCGGGCCGCCCTGCTCCGGCGGCTGCTGGCGATCGACGTCGGCAGCGGACTGCTCGGGTTCGGCGCCGTGGCCGCGATTGCCGCGGCGGCGCCGCTCCTCCCGAGGGCGCTCGCCATGAGCCCGGCGCTGCTGCTCACCGCCGGCGGCGCCATCCTCGTAAAGAACGCCGGAAACTCCGTCAGCCGTGCCTATCTCCGCATCACCGGCAGGTACGCCGCGCTCGCAGCGCTCACCTGCGCCGGCGCGATTGCCCGCGTCGTGGCGATGTTGCCGGCGGCCACTGGCTCGACGGAGGCGGATGTGCCCGGCGTCCTGCTGCTCGTCCTCGCCGGCAATGCCGTCGCAGGCGCGCTGCTGGTGGTTCCTGCCGTCGCGATCGCGGTGATGCGCGATGGGATCGGCATCCGCGGCGAGCGCGCCCGGCCGGAGACCTCCCGCCGCATGTCGCGCTTCGTGCGCGGATCGTGGCTGCAGTCGCTCGCGCTCGCGCCGCTGCGCGAGATGGACATCGTGATACTCGCAGCCTTCGCGGGCGATTCGGCCGTGGGCGCGTACCGGCTGGCCCGGACCGGCATCCAGGGCATCGATGCCATCCTCAGCCCAATACACCTGGTGGTGTTCCCGCATGTGGCGCGGCTCATCGCACGGGCAGAGACGGCACGGCTCGCCGCATTCCTTCGACGACTCACGGTTCGCCTCGCGATGTCAGGCGTGGCGGTGGCGGCGATCGGCGCGTTCGCGGCGCCAAAGGTCATCGAGGCGGTGGCAGGGCCCACCTTCGGTCCCTCGGTACCCCTGCTGCAGGCGATCCTCGCGCTGGTGCCGCTCGTCGCAGCCACGGCATGGGCTGGCCCGCTGCTCGTCGCGGCGGGGGCGACGCATCGCGCCGCCGCGGCCACCGCGGTTGCCGGCATCGCAAGCGTGGCGGTGACCGCCGTCGCATCGGCTGCCGCAGGCGCCTGGGGACCGGTCGCCGGATATGCGGCGTTCGTGGCGGTGCACGCGGCGGCCTCGATCCTCGCGGCTCGGCGCGACCCCGCGCTGGGGCCCCTGCTCGGCGCGGTCCTGCGCCCCGCGAACTAAACTGCGATGATGGAGCCGCGCGCGAACTTCCTGCTCATCGGACCGGGGAAGTCCGGCACCACCGCGATGCACGCGCTCCTCTCGCGGCATCCGCAGGTGTGCATGGCCTCCGTGAAGGAGACCTGCTTCTTCAACGACCACTTCGGCCGTGGCGAAGGCTGGTACCGAGGCCTCTTCCCCGACCCGCGCGGGCGGCCGGCCGTCGGCGAGGTCTCGAACACCTATCTCTTCAGCCCCGTGGCGGCGGCCCGTGCCGCCGCCTACAACCCGGGGATTCGCGCGGTCTCATGCCTGCGGAACCCCGTGGAACGCACGTTCTCGCACTGGCTGTTCCTCGTACGCAACGCGGAGCTGAGTGGATCATTCGAGGACGGGCTGCGAAGGCGACCGGACCTGGTCGAGCGCGGCATGTACTCCAGGCACCTTTCGCACTGGACGGGGGCCCTCGGGCGCGAGCGGGTGCTTGTGCTCCTGTTCGAAGGCTTCGTCTCGGACCGGCTCGGCACATACAACCGGCTGCTGACGTTCATCGGAGTCGATCGGGTGGCGGAGGCCGACCTCGGCGCCGGGGAGCGGCTCGCCGCGGCCGCCCCGCGCAGCAGGCTGCTGGCCAGGGCGGTGAAGGAGGCTGCATCGTTCGTTCGCCGCGCGGGCCACCCAAGGCTCATCCAGGCAGTCAAGGACTCGCCGCTGCCGCGGCTGCTCTACCGGCAGTACGCGCAAGGCGAGCGTCCGACGATGCGGCCCGAGACGCGCGCGATGCTTGCCGAGCGGTTCCGCGAGGATGCCGAGCGCGTCTCCGACCTGGTCGGCGAGGACGCCTGCACGGCATGGGGGCTGAGGTGAGCCGGCTCCCGGACTTCCTCGTGGTCGGTGCCAAGAAGGCAGGGAGCACGTGGCTCGATCACCTGCTCCGGTCCCATCCAGACGTGTTCCTGCCGACCGAGCGAAAGGAAGTGGCCTACTTCGACCTGTTCCACGACCGCGGAACGGCGTGGTACGCCCGGTTCTTCCGCGATGCGCCCGCGGGGGCACTGGTGGGGGAATCGACCCCCGAGTACCTGCACCACCGGGAGGCACCGGCACGCATCGAGCGCGAGCTGCCGGGCGCAAGGCTCCTGGTGATCGTCCGCAACCCGATCGACCGTGCGCACTCCGAGTGGGCGCACCTCGTCGGCAAGTTCGCCGAGCGTCGCTGCTTCGCCGAGTTCTTGCGGCAGGAACCCGATGTCCTCGCCAAGGGTCGCTACGCGGAGCAGCTCCGGCGATTCCCCCGCGCCCTCGCGGAAGGGAGGGTCAAGGTGCTGGTGTTCGAGGAGTGCATCGCCGATCCCGAGGCGGCCGGCCGGGAGGTCGCCGGTTTCCTCGGCATCGGCGCAGGCGGGTTCGTCGCGGACGCTCGCCCGCGCAACGAGTCGTACGTGCCCCGCTTCCCCGCCGCCTTCGCAGCGCTCCGATCCTGCAGCGACTGGCTGCGCGCGCGAGACCTCGACTTCGCCGTGAATGCCGCGCACCGGTTCGGGGTGCGCCGGCTGCTCGGCTCCCGCGGGCGGGTTCCCGCGCTCTCGCCGGAGGACCGGGCCGCATACCACGACTTCGTGGAGGCCCAGCGGCAGCAGGTCGAGGCACTCCTCGGACGAACCGTCCTGGCCTGGACGGACACGGCGAGGGAGGCTCGCTGCTGATGTGCGGCATCGCGGGGATCCTGGATGCCGCAGGCACGGTCACCGACCTCCGAGGGATCGCGGGAAGAATGGCAGCGCTGCTCCAGCACCGCGGTCCGGATGGTCACGGCACCTGGGTCGGCGCTGGCATGCGTGCGGCGCTCTGTCACCGGCGACTCGCAATCCGCGGGCTTGGCCCGTGCGGGCACCAGCCGATGGCATCCTCGAGCGGTCGATGGGTGATCGCCTACAACGGGGAGATCTACAACACCGATGAACTGCGCAATGCCCTGCCGCGAGAGACCTTGCGCGGGCTTCGCGGGACGTCCGACACGGAGTTGCTCGTCGAGTGCCTGGACCACCTGGGGATCAAGAGGACGCTGGAGCTCGCCGCCGGCATGTTCGCCTTCGCGGCGGCGGAGCCCGGGGCCCGGCGTCTCGTGCTCGCCCGCGATCGCCTGGGGATCAAGCCGCTGGCATTCGCGCAGGTGGGCGGCGCGCTCTTCTTCGGAAGCGACACGCGGGTCTTCCGAGCGGTGCCGGGTTTCGCACCGGCGGTCGACCGCCGCGCACTCGACGGGTACCTGCGATGCGGGTGGGTGCTCGGCGAGCGCTCGATCCTGTCGGGCGTGCGTCGCCTGCCGCCAGGCACCTGGCTCGAGTTCGTAGACGGGCGCCCCGATCCATTCGGCCCGCGGGCGTTCTGGAGCGTTGCGGCCGCGTGGGAACGCGCCCGGGCTGCACCGCTTGAGGGCTCGGACGCGGATCTCGTGGAGGCCGTCGAGGCCCTGCTCATCCCCGTCGTGCGGGATCACCTTGCGAGCGACGTGCCGCTGGGCTCCTTCCTCTCCGGCGGAATCGACAGCTCGCTGGTGACGGCGCTCGCGGCCGAGGCATCTGGGAGTCCGGTGAAGACCTTCACCATCGGCTTCGACCGGGACGACTTCGATGAGTCGCCGCAGGCCGAGGCGGTCGCACGCCACCTCGGCACCGAGCACCGCACCATGATGGTCGGCAACGGCGAGGCGCTGGCGGCCATCCGCCAGCTCGCGGACGCGTTCGACGAGCCCTTCGGCGACAGCAGCGCGCTGCCGACGCTCCTGCTCTCGCGCCTCACGCGCGGGCACGTCACCGTCGCCCTCGCCGGCGACGGCGGCGACGAGCTCTTCGCGGGCTATTCGCGGCACCTCTGGATCCCGCGCATCCAGTCCCGCATGGCGGGCATCCCTGCTTGGGGCCGCCGGGCGATTGCGGCGGCCATCGAGACAGGTGCCGGCGGCGCTGCGGCCGCGGCCCTCGCCCTTCCCCCGAGCATGCGGCCGAGGCAGCTTGCGGACAAGGCCCGGAAGGCCGCAGGTCTCCTGCGAACCCGTGATGCCGCGGACCTGCACCGCGCCACGCTCGAGTGCTGGCCTCCGGCGACGGCACTGGTGCAGGGCGCATCGGACCTCGGCGAAATCTCGCTCCGGGACGCCCGCCGCTGGTCAGCGCGCGAGGTCATGCTCGGGGACCTCGTCTCCTACCTTCCCGACGACATCCTGGTCAAGTCGGACCGGGCGAGCATGTGGCCATCGCTCGAGGCACGGGTGCCGCTCCTCGATCATCGGCTGCTCGAGCTCTCCATGCGACTGCCGGAGCGCGCGCTTGCCCGCAACGGGCGGGGCAAGTGGCTGCTGCGCAGGCTGCTTGCGAAGCGGGTGCCCGAGGCACTCTTCAACCGGCCGAAGTCCGGCTTCTCGGTGCCGCTTGCGGCATGGATGCGGGGACCGCTCAGGCCGTGGGCAGAGGAACGCCTCACCGCGCATGAACTCTCCGATGCGGGGCTGGCGCCCGCGCCCTTCGCCGGCGAGTGGCGTGCGCTGCTCGCGGGGCAGGACGCCTCGGCACAGCGCATCTGGAATGCCATCGCCTTCATCGAGTGGCGCCGCCGCGTGATTGCCGGATCCTGACCGCGCATTGGCCACGGGTACCATCAGGGCATGCGCATCCTCGTGCTCGGCAGCGACCGGGACTACCTGGTGAACTTCCGCGGCGACCTCATCCGAGCGATGGTCGCCGCCGGATGCGAGGTCTTCGCATCCGCGCCGGCTCCCGAGGACGGGCATCATGCCGCACGCATCCGCGAGATGGGCGCGACCTTCGTGCCCATCGAGATGGCGCGCAATTCCGTCAGCCCGCTGCGGGACGCGGCGACGCTCAGGCGCCTGGTACGCACCTTTCGGCGGATCCGCCCGGACTCGGTGTTCGCCTACACGGCCAAGCCCGTGATCTACGGCGGGATCGCCGCACGCCTCGCGGGAGTTCGGTCGTTCCATGCGCTCATCCCCGGGCTCGGGTACCTCTTCATGGGTAACGGTGCCTCGGGCAGGGCTCGCCGCGCGCTTGCCGCCCGGATGTACCGAGCCGGCCTCGCCCGCGCCGAGACGGTGTTCTTCCAGAACCGCGACGACGCGGAGGACCTGCGCGAGGCCGGCGCCCTCCGAAGGGGCCAGCAGATCACGTACCTCGCGGGAAGCGGGATCGACACCGAGCGCTTCGCCCCGGCGCCCTTTCCCGAGCGGGCCGCCTTCCTCTTCGTGGCGCGGCTCGTGCGCGAGAAGGGGATCGGCGAGTTCATCGAGGCCGCCCGCATGGTGAAGGAGAGGATTCCCGACGCGGTCTTCCGGGTGGTGGGCTACTTCGACGGCAGCCCGAACGACATCGATCGCGGAATCGTCGATGCCGCGCACCGCGAGGGCACCATCGAGTTCGTCGGCCGCGTCTCGGACGTGCGCCCCGAGCTGGCGCGTTCGAGCGCATTCGTCCTGCCGAGCTACTACCGGGAGGGCACTCCCCGCTCGGCCCTCGAGGCCCTGGCGATGGGCCGTCCGGTCGTCACTACCGACTGGGTGGGCTGCCGCGAGACCGTCGAGGACGGCGTGAACGGCATGCTGGTGCCGGTGCGAGACCCCGCCGCGGTCGCAAGGGCGGTCGAGCTCCTCGCCCGCGACCGTGGCCTCCTCGAGCGCATGGGGCGCGCAAGCCGCGACCGCGCGTGCAGCCGCTTCGACGTCCGCTCGGTCAACGCCGACATCATGGCTGCCATGGGAGTCCCGCGGCCTTGTCCCGGCCCGGCCGCGCCGGGGCGCCCATCGGGCACGGCCCGGCAATACACTGCGACTTGATGCACACCCAGTCAGGAGACCCGCACCAGGGCCCCGATGCCGCCTTCGCGTGCTTCGTGGCGGACTGCCTGAGCCACTGGAAGCCAGCCGTGCTGCTCGCGGCGCTGATGGCGGCGGGGACCTGGATGGGCACGTCGCTCTCCGGCTCGCGCGGCACCATCGGCTTCTTGGTGGCCGGGCCCACCGAGCCCATCGAAGGCATGTCCAGCCCCGCGGACACGGCGCAGTTCCTCGGGTCGCTCGACGTCAAACGAGTCAATCCCGAGGTGATCTCCCTCTCCGCGCGTGCAGACCGCAGCGCCACGCTCGTGAGCGTCGTGGCGCGGCTCAGCAAGGAGATGGATGAGCGAGAGGCAGCAGAAGTCCCGCAAACCATCGTGGAACAGGCCAACGCCGCGATCGCGGGCTCGCTGGAAGCAGCCAGGGCGGCGCTCCAGGACTCACTGTCTTCCGGGGAGCGGTCGCTGGCGGAAGCAGAGCAGATGCTGGAGACGCTCGGCTCCGGCAGACCCATCGCCAACGGCGAGGCAGCGGCAACAGTGCTAGGGCAGGTGGTGAGGCTGCGTGAAAACATCCTCGTGAACCGCCAGCGGCTGGGCCGGCTGCGCGGGGTCCGCGCGGTGGGCGTACCGGAACTGGCCATCGTCCGCGCGGAGAGCAGTCGCGCCATGGCAGCCACGGCTGCCGGCCTCGGTGGGCTCGTGCTCGTGCCGATCCTGCTCCGCTTCGGCGCACAGGTGGGCGACGCGCGCCGTCGGCCGGCGAGGGCCGGGGGGTCCTGACCCATGGCCTCCGTCGTCTTCTACTTCGAACTCCACCAGCCGTTCCGGCTGCGCCGCTACTCGGTGTTCGACGCCGACCCGTTCTACTTCGACAACGAGGCC
>Ga0172372_10004690_pt1 | contig 19323 bp, 17 predicted proteins | sample LakKiv5m_2_FD_114544 | JGI IMG/M metagenome (GOLD analysis project Ga0172372, IMG submission 114544) | Freshwater microbial communities from Kabuno Bay, South-Kivu, Congo - kab_092012_9.5m | ecosystem: Environmental > Aquatic > Freshwater > Lake | place: Democratic Republic of the Congo...
TCTAAATACGGAATCGCAGGTTTACAAGGTTCCTTTACAAGACATTATTTAGAATTAAAATCTCTGCACAAGAAAAAAATTGAAACTGTTTTTGATATAGGAGCTAATGTTGGAACCTTTACATTACTTTGTAACAAGTTGTTTAAGTCAAAAATTATTTATTCTTTCGAGCCTATACCTTTAACATATAAATGCTTAATGAATAACTGTAGTGATTTTAAAAATATTAAAACTTTTAATTTAGCATTTTCAGATAAAAAAGGTGTTGCAAAGATGTCTTTTAACAGATTTGAATCCTTTATTAGTTCGTTTAACAGTTTGAAAAAAGGCAATTCCTTAATTCAAGTAAAAACAGAAACTCTAAATAACTTTATAAAGGAATATAATATAGATAAGATTGATTTACTAAAGATTGATGTTGAAAGTTTTGAAAATTTAGTTTTATTAGGAGCTTCTAATGTTTTGAAAAATGTAAGATATCTTTTAATTGAAATAACAATAAATCAAAACAAAAATTATACTATCTCTAGTTTGTTTTCGTTATTGATAGGAAGTGGTTATAATTTTCAGTTGATTCATTTTAGGAATTCAAATGACAAGTCTTATGGAAAGGTTGATTGGATGGATTGTTTACTTGAAAATATTGACTTTAAATCATAATTTACTGTAAATGATAAAATCTCAGATATGAAGCAAAGTGAGTTTGAAAACATAAACAACTTAGAAAAAAATCATTGGTGGTATGTTGGTATGAGAGAGATATGGACATCTATACTGCCTTTAATAACTTTGAAGAAGAAATTTCATAATATTTTGGATATAGGTTGTGGAACTGGGGGTAACTTGCTTTCACTCAAAAAATTTGGTAATGCCGAGGGTTTGGAATATGATGATTTTGCGTTCAAGCTATGTAAAAAAAATCATCATACATGTTTTAAGGGTTCTATTCTTGAGCTTCATAAAATTAGAAAAAAATATCAACTGATTACTGTTTTTGATGTTTTGTACCAATTTGATAAAGAAAAAGTAAGAAATATTTTATCAAATATTTATAATTTATTGGAAATAGAAGGTTTTTTAATGATAAGAGAGCCTGCTTTTAGCCTTGCTTTTGGAAAACATGATTTAGAAGTTGGAACCAAGACTAGATTTGTTAAAAAAGACTTTAGGGAAATGTTTGAAAATTTAGGATACGAGCTAAAATTTATTACTTACTTAAACTTTTTCCTTTTTCCACCTATTGTTTTAAAAAGAAAATTTGACTTTTTAGGGGATAATAGACCAAATTCTGATTTGAAGACTTCTTCGAATACAACAAACAAAGTTCTTAAAAAAGTTTTGGAACTTGAAAAAGAAATCTTAATGTTTTTAATAAAAAGTTTCCCAAACTTATGTAGTAGCATTTTTCCTTTTGGTGTTAGTATCTTTCTAATTGCTCAAAGAAAAAAATGACGAAAAAAATTTTTACATCACTTACCATATTCTTTCCTTTTTATAATGACGAAGGTACTGTTGAAATACAAATAAAAAATGCATTTGAAATTGGAAAAAAACTAACTGACGATTTAGAAGTTATTGCACTCCACGGAGGTTTAAGTAGTGATAATACTTGGAATAAGATTATTGAAGTTAAAAAAAAGTATCCTGAGTTAAAAATAGTCGATAAAAGAGAAAACAAAGAAGGTTATGCTGTCATTAAACATGGGTTTAGCTCAAGTACAAAAGATTATGTTTTTTATACTGATGGTGATTATCAGTATCATCTTGAAGAAGATTTAGAACCTTTAGCCAAAAAAATGATAGAAAATGGAGCAGATGTAGCAAATGGATACAAAAGGAGAAGGTCAGATAATATAATTAGAATTTTTTTAGGTAAAGGTTACTCATATTTTAGTAAGTATGTATTTGAAATACCTATTAAAGATACAGATTGTGATTTTAGAATAATTAAAAAATCATTTTTAGATAAGATTGAGCTTAAATGCGTTAATGCTTCTATACTTCCTGAAATGATTAAAAAATTACAGATTCAAGGTGCTAAGTTTGTAGAAATGCCGGTTTCTCATTACGCTAGAATTTATGGAAAATCAAACTATTCTGCAACTTCACTACTTTTAGAAAAATTAGTTGGAGATGTGAAACTTTACCTATACATGAGAAATTTAAAAGTTATTGAGGATAAGCTTCGTGTGATAAGATTTGGATTGGTTGGTTTGTTAAGTTTAATTATTCAATTATTTGTTTTTAACTTTTTGATTTTAAATTTTAGTATAAACCCTACTATATCTGCATTTTTATCTGATCAAATTCCAATATTTATGTCCTTTTACATAAACTCAGTTTTTACATTTAAGTTCTATAATTTAGGTTTGAACATCGAGACTCTAAAAAAGTTTGTTAAATACTATCTGATAGTAATAACATCGACTTTCATTCAAGCGCTAGTGGTTTTAATAGGAACTTTAATTTTTGGATCAAGTCTTGTTGTTGCTAATATATTTTTAGTTATGGGATTAATTGCTGCTTTTTTGTGGAATTATTTGGTTCAAAGTAGGTTGGTCTGGAAAAAAATGAAATGAAAATATCAATAATTATCACAACTAAAAATGAAGAAAAGAATATGAAAAATATTTTAGAATCTCTAAAAAAACAAACTTTTAAGAATTTTGAGATAATTGTTGTTGATAATCACTCAACTGATAAAACTAAGGAAATATCAAAAGATTATGGTGCTTTGGTTTTCAACAAAGGGCCTGAAAGAAGTGCACAAAGAAATTTTGGAGTTTCAAAAGCATTGGGAAAGTATGTTTTGATTCTTGATGCTGATATGATTTTAGAACCAGATGTTTTACAAGAATGTGTTGATAAATTTCATGAAGATCCAGATTTAAAGAAAATTACAATAAAAGAGATACCTATGGGTGAAGGTTTTTGGTCAAGATGTAAAAGATTAGAGCTTGAATTTTATTCCAAAAATCCTAAAGCTAAAACTCACGCAGCACGGTTTTTTGAGAAAAAAGTTTTTGAAGAGTTCGGTGGTTATGATTTAGATTTAACTGGTCCTGAAGACTGGGATTTACCTGAGAGAATTTCTAAAAAGTACTCAAAAGGATATTTTACAAAATCAGTTATTCATCACAATGAAGGAGATTACGGTCTTTTAAGAATTTTAAAGAAAAAGTTTTATTATGCCAAAAAGGCACATGTATATGTAAAAAAAAGTAATCTAAAAGTTACTGACTCTAAATTCATTTATTTTTTAAGACCTGAATTTTACAAATATTATAAATTATGGTTCAAAAACCCAGTTGTTTCTTTAGGGCTGATTTTAATGTTATCTTTGGAGTTTTTGGCAGGCGGCTTTGGTTTTGTTATCGGTAAAATTAAATCCTAATTTTTTTCTGACTTTATCATTCCATTTAATAAAAGAAGGTATGCAATAGCATCTATAATTCTTCCATCAAACTTTTCTGCAAGTTCAAGTTTATTAGGATTACTTGGATTTTTTTTGATAGCGTTAAGAATTGACTTTGTATGTTTTGAAAAGTAAACAGACCAGATTTGATATTTTGTCAAACCTAAATCTATTGCATTTGTTTCAAAGTTTGAAAAAACATTTTCACCCGATTGATACTCATTACCTTTAGAGATAAGAATTTCTTTAATTTTTACATAAATTTCGTCACTTAATTTTTCAAAATCATCTCGGTTCATAATATAATCTTAACATGAAGAAATTTATAAAGTTAGATAAAAATTTTCAAGAAAACTTCCTAATTTTTATATTTTTTTTAATTTCCTTTTTTATCTTTATCTCAAAACTTGATTATCACTATATCTTTACCGATGAAATTTTATACTACCAAAAAGGTGTCGATATGTTAGAAGGGATCTTTGACAATACCCTACAGGTACCTCCGTTACAAAAGTATATTGCAGGAATATCCTTCAAGGTTTTTAACCCTGATTTGTTTTTAATGAGACTGCCTTTTGCTATTCTAGGATTTTTGTCATCAATCATTATTTTTTATATTGTTAAGAAACAAACAAATTTGTATTACGGCTTTCTAGCCTCTTCGCTTTATCTATTTAGCAAAGTTATATTTGACTCTTCCAGAATGATGATGCTTGAACCAGTTTTGCATTTTTTCTGGTTGTTATTTATATTTTATTTTTACAAAATCTATTCTGAAAAAAACCAGAATAATATTAATTTTAAATATTATTTGATTAGCGGGTTTCTGCTCGGGTTAGCTTTAGCTACAAAAATTACATCAATTCTTTTAATCTTTTTGGTAATTACTGTCTTTATTATTAAGTCCAGAGAAGAAAGAGTAGACTTTACGATTCTTCTTAAAAATTTCCTGGCCTTGTTTGGGTTTAGTTTAATTACTTTGTTTATATTTTACCTACCTCAGCTTTATTATTCTGGAATATGGAATACAGTTAAAGACACCTTAAAGGATATTCTTGCGGTTTATCTTGATAAATCATCTGAGGGTAAAGATCATGTTATCAATGGTCAGGTATACGTGATTTCTCCTTGGTGGTTTTATTTTGAAGCTCAAATAAAAAACGATGGGGTATATGTTTTCCTATTTAAATATTTATTTGGAATTTTTGCAATCTTTTCAAGGAATAAGTTTTCTACCTTTTGGGGTATTTTATTTTTTCTGTCATTTGCGTTTCATCAGTTTTCAGGTGTAAAAAATGTTAGATATATTTCTACTTTTGAAATTCCGTTGATTATGCTATCGGTTTGGGGCCTGTATTATTTCCTAAACAATATTTTAAAAATTAGAGAAAGTTTCCAAAAAATAATAATAGTTATAACGATTTTTATATCTTTTATTAATATATCGACATATTTAATTAATTTAAAACATACAGAATATTTAGGAGTTTTTAATTTTTTCAAAAAAGAGACTGACAATTTTCAAATAAAAAAAAGAATTTTTATTTTTGGATCTATAAGAACTCTTAAGTATTATACAAAGTTGCTTCCCGAAGAAAGATATCTAACTTACAAGAGACAGTATAATATTTATTGCCCTGAATTCAATGAATACTCTTATTTTGCTTTTGATAAAGAAGAATTAATTAAAGATCCTGAAAACGATCTTTATAGATTTGTAAATTCTTATATTGATAATTTTGAAATAGTTACAGAAATTGAGGATATGATAGTCTATAAGAAAGTTAAAGAATTTGATTATACAGAGTTTTGTCAATGAGAAATTTTTTAAACAGATATATTTATGAAATTATCTTTTTATTGATTTTTGTTATTTTTTTACCTCTTTTTAGCAATATAAACTTTTACCAAAACGATGATTGGAATAGAAACTCAACTTTAGAAAGATTTATGAAATACGATTTTTCGCTTCTTGATGTGACTGCAACTACATTTTATTCACAAGGATTTATGGGATTTTTTTGGTCCCAAATTTTTGGGACCAAAAAAATCCCAATACTTACTCTTTTAATTACAATAATCAATTCCTTGATTTTATTCAAAATACTCGAAAAATCCACAAATCTGAAAAGATTTACCTGCTTTTTATTAAGTCTTCTTTTGCTATTTAACCCTCTAAATGCTTATTCTTCAATTGGTTTTATGACAGAAAATTATCTGATGTTTTATTTCCTTTTTTCAATTAATTTTTTTATTTCTTATCAGAAAAATTATCAAAAAAGAGATTTTATAGTTTCAAATATTTTTTCTTTTCTTGCTTTTTATGCCAAGCAAAATGCAGTAATTTTGCCTCTAGCAATGACTTTTTACCTTTTGATTAAGAAAAGATTTAGAGAATTTTTTTATCAATTAAGTCTTACCTTATTTACAATTATTTCTTATTTATTGTTTTTTCCAAGAACTTCAGAGATGAAGGAAAAGGATTCTCAGTTTGTAAATTTATTTAATTTTGACTATAACTTCACTTTAGTATATGGAATCTTAATTTATCTATCGTTCTTTGTTCTACCCTTAATATTTATTTTGATTTTTCAAAAAATTAAAGAAAAAAATTATTTCCAAATAGCAGGTATTTCACTTATATCTGTGTTTTTATTTATTGTACTAAATCACAACTTTAAACCTGGATTAATCTCTTGGGAAGAATTTCCATATTTTGAAAATACTTTTGAGAGAACTGGTTTTTTACCAAGAACTTTAGATGGAACAAAATATCAGTTTAAATTTAATTATGATTTGTATTTCTATATTGATATTGTTTCAAAAGTCGGGGTCTGTTTTTTAATTTCTTTTTTCTTACTTAATTTAAAAAAGATTGACTTGTTTTATCTTCTAACTTTTATTGGAGGTATAGGTATTTTATTTTTCGTAGCTGAGTTTTACGATAGATATATTTTAATTTTGGTTCCAATTATTATTTTGCTTGTTTCAAAGTTCCTCAAGGAATCTTTTTTGTTGAATTTAACTTTAACTTTTTATATTTTGTTAATTTCATTTTTTTCTTATTTCTTAACCACAGATTTTATTTTGACTCATAATTATGTTTGGTCAAAATCTGAAGAGTTGAATTCTAAAGGAACCCCAAAAGAAAATATATACGCATCTGGATCGTGGAGGAGGTTCTACAAAAATCAAAGTAAAGAATTTTTGTTCTCATACGACTCATTTGAAAAAAACCCAGGAATCAAAGAAAAATATATTCTTTTGGAAGAAAAAAGTATAGATTTTTATGGAAATTTATTTATAAATCCTAAAATATACCTTTATCAGCTTAAAAAATGATTTGCTTGAAAAAAAATAATTTTACCTTTATTATGAAATTATATGATGCTTCAAAATAAAGTTTCAATTATTACAGGATCAGCTCAAGGAATTGGTTTTGGTATCGCAAAACTTTTTGCTCTGGAAGGCAGTAAAATTGTAATTACTGATAAAAGCTCTGATCTTTGTCAGAAATCTTGTGATGAGTTAAAATCCCAAGGTTTTAACGCAGTTTCTATTCCATGTGATGTTTCAAGCATTAAAGATGTAGAAAATTTGTTTATTAAAACTGCTGAAACTTTTGGTAAAGTAGATATTTTAGTTAATAATGCTGGAATTTTCCCATTTGTTAAATTTGAAGATATGACGGAAAATGATTGGGATAAAGTTATGAATGTTAACTTAAAAGGAGTATTTTTATGTTCGCAATTTGCATCTAAGGTTATGGAAACAGGATCAAAGATTGTGAATATTTCATCAATTGCCTCTTTTGTAGGGTTTGAAGGTTTAGTTCATTATTGTACTACAAAAGGTGGTGTCAACTCATTTACAAGAACCCTAGCTTTAGAAATTGCGCCAAAAAAAATAAATGTTAATGCTGTAGCTCCGGGTGCTATAGACACTCCCGGTGCCTCAATGACTGAAGAAACAAAAAGCAATACTTTAAAATTAATTCCTCTTTCAAGAATCGGCCAATCAGAAGATATCGCAAAAGCTTGTTTATTTTTTGCGTCTGATCTATCAGACTATATAACAGGCCAGGTATTAACAGTAGATGGCGGCTGGACTTTAAGATAATATGTCGATTTATACAAGAACAGGAGATAACGGTGAAACAAGTTTAGCAAATGGAAGCCGGGTTCCAAAAAATTCCGAGATTATTATGTTTATTGGTCTTTTAGATGAGTTGAATTCTCATTTGGGAATTTGCATTTCTCATATGAGAAAAAATAATACATCAGATTTCTCAGAAGAAATATCACAACTAGAAAAAATACAAAATGATTTGTTTTTAGTTGGTTCAATTTCTGCTTCAGCAAATTTAAATTTCGATGTTGAAAAAAAAGTTTCTGTTTTAGAAAATCTTGTTGATAGATACGAAGAAATTCTTCCAAAGTTAACAAATTTTATTCTACCTGGCGGAAGTTTGGAATCTTCTAGTGTCCAACTTGCAAGAGCCTGTTGCAGAAAAACAGAGCTTACGGGACATGGAATATCGACTCAAAGTATTAAAAACCTAATGCCATATTTAAATAGACTTTCAGATTTTTTGTTTGTACTTGCTAGGTATCTAAACCATCAACAAGGTATAGTTGAGCCTATTTGGAAGATATAAATTTACAAAATTTAAGTTTGGGTTATAATCTCAGCAGCATGGTTTGTGTATATAGGAGAGTGTTATGCGTGAGTATTCATACACTTGTATTGATTGTGGTCTGACTGGTATTGCAAAACATAAGACTAGAATTAGGTGCGATAAGTGTAACCTTAAAGCGAAATATTCACCAAAAAAAGCTAAACCTAGAGTTTGTTTAAGTTGTCAGCAAGAGTATATTGGTAAAACTTCTCAAAGAAAATGCAATGATTGTAGAAATGTAAGGAAAACAAATTCTTGTAAGGTTTGTCATAAAAGTTACTTTACCCATAAATCTTCAAAAATTATATGTGAAGATTGCATCAAAAGCTTAGTTTCCCGCGGGAAAATTTGGTGTGTTGATTGTGGTGGGGTAGTTGAACTAAAGAAAAAGTTATACCGAAATTCTCTTAGGTGTCAAAAACACAGATCTTTAAAAATTCGTCAATACAACGAAACCGCTAAGAAAAATGGAAAAGTAAAACCTAAAGGACCTCAGGTTTTTGTAACTCAAACTTTAAGAGAAAGAAACAAAATAGCAGATGCATTTGAATCCGCTCTCTCATATACTCAAATTAGAAAAAAATTAAGAGTAACTCAAGGGAGAATTAAAAGTGCTGTCGCGTCTGGGTTTGCCTATTCTCCAATTGATAAAAAGAAATGCGGTAGGTTTGGTTGGTTATCAAGCACTGACTTACAAAAGTTAATGAACTGGGACAAAAATAGATTTCAAAGAATTAGGAAGTATATCGGAATGATGGAATACGGTGTCATTAGGAAAGAATTTGGGCCTGCATGTTATGTTATCAGATTTGAAGACTTTGATGAATTTCTCCAAAAAAAAGAATTTTGGATGCTTTGGTCAATTGAAAAAATTTCTGATAAGAAATGGAGAGATTATTGTCGACAATTTCGTGATGATAAAGATTATTGGTTGAATATTTTACAAATAAGTAGTCTAGTATTTTATGATAGGGACACTGTTTGTAATTGGGTGCGGTCTGGAAAATTGCCTGGGACTTTTGTATCTGGGCGTTGGTATGTTTGGAGTCAAGATTTAAAAGAATATATGATAGAAAAACACTCAACAGTAATTGAAATTCCAAAAATTTAAACTTTAAGACCTGTTCTTTTTAGAGCAGGTCTTTCTTTTTTTAAAACAACTTTAAATAATAAAATTTTTAGATATAATACAAAATTAACTTCAGATATAAATAAGGAGTGGGGGATGAAGTTTTCTTTTGTCTGTGTAAGTTGTGGCACGGAAGCTTTAGGTTCAGTTACTCAAGTTCGATGTAGTGATTGTCGAAATTTACGAAATCATAGAGTATCTTCAAAACCTACAAAAATTTGTAAAAGCTGTATGAAAGAGTTTAAATTCAAAGCTTCTCAAATTTATTGTCTCGATTGCAAGCCAAAAAAAATGAATAAAACCAAAATTTGCAAGGTGTGTTTACAACCTTATTCAATTCGAAGAAATTCAATTCATATCTGTTCGTTGTGCATAAAAGAATTGTTAAAAGATGGTAAAACTTTTTGTGTTGATTGTAATTCTGTAGTTGATTTGAATCGTAAATCTAAATTTGATATTTTGAAATGTGTTTTTCATTTAAGAGAATCTGCAAGAAATGTCAGAATAAAAGCAATTGAAAAAGGTACCTATAAACACAAAAAATATCGAACAATTGCTAAACAAACCCAAGAGGAAAAATTGCTAATTGTTCAAGAGCTTGAAAGAGGCTTATCTGTCAGACAAGTTGCCGAAAAATTCCATTTTACGCAAAGACGAGTTAGAAGTGCTTTGATTTCCACTAATTCTTACCCTTCAGTTACAAGGATTAAAACTGGTAGGGTGGGTTGGATGACTAGTACTGATATTAAGAAAATCTTTGGGTGGTCAGATGCTAAATACTTTAGATTAAGAAAGTATATAAAATTAACACCTTACGGTTTGAAACGAAAAAATTCTGGACCCAATGTATTTATTATCAAATACGAAAATTTTGATTCTTGGATCAGAAATAAAGAATTTTGGATGCTTTGGGAAATTGAGGATCTTAAAGATTCTTATTGGAAAAAATATTGTCGCACATTTCGAGACGGTAAAGATTATTGGATGACGATGAAGGAAGCCTCTATAACTGCCAATTTTGAACCAGACACAATTTCTACTTGGCTTAGAAAAGGTAAATTAAAAGGAGTTCGAAGAAATAGACTTTGGTATGTTTGGAGTCGTGATTTAAAAAAATTTATGATTGAGAATTATGGAGTGACATTGCAACTTTAAAATTTTACTTTAATTTGTGTCACGAAAGTTCAGCTTTGCTGAACTTTCGTGACTCTCAAATCTTTCTTTCAACCTCTAAAAGAGTTAAAAACAGAAAGTAATATACCATTTACTACCTCGGTTTTTTCGAGATAACAGTGGGTAAGGCGATTATGGGTTTTGGATAGTTCCAATAAAGATTATTTTTCTTTATCTCTAAATTTTGGCGGAAGTTCTATTCGCTTGTTCTATTAGCTCTTTTACTCACTCAATATCTGACTGAGGTGTTTTGTCGTTATATTGTGTAGATTTTTCTAATCTTTCAAGTATTTGTCTAGAAAATTCTGTAAACCAATCAGGAGTGTAAGCTTTTATGGAATTAGTAGTTAAATCAAATTTCCCAAAATATTCGTATGTAAGCTTTTGGGTTTCTAGTAATGTAGAACCTTGAGCTTTTGCAATTTCAATCCTCTCAAAATCTGATAACCAATCTTCCGACCTCTGGAATTTCAATTTTATCTTGCACCATACTTTAAAGCCTAGACTATAAAGCAACCTTGTTGCTTTTGTCAATTATCCTTGTTATAATCTCAAATATTATGAGCATTAAAAAAAGAATACCAGTGACAGTGATTACTGGTTTTTTGGGTTCGGGAAAAACTACTTTATTAAATAGAATTCTAACAGAAAATCATGGCAAGAGAATTGCTGTTATTGAAAATGAATTTGGCGAAATCGGAATTGACCAGGAACTCGTCATCAGAGAAAAAGAGGAAATCTTCGAGATGAATAATGGATGTATTTGTTGTACAGTTCGAGGTGACCTTCTAAGAATTATTAAAAAATTGATAAAGGATAAAAAAAAGTTTGACCATATAATAATAGAAACTACAGGACTAGCTGATCCTGCTCCGGTTGCGCAAACTTTTCTTACAGATCAGGAGTTGTATGAAAATACTGTTATTGACTCAATAATAACAATAGTTGATGCCAAACATATTAGTTTGCATATTGATAGTAGCCCAGAAGCAAAAGAACAAATCGCTTTTGCCGATATTATACTTTTAAATAAGATTGACCTTATCAAAGAGGTAGAAGTGATCAAACTAGAAGAGAAAATTAAATCAATAAACAAATTTGCAAAAATTTACAGGACTGAAAATACACAAATTGATATTTCAAAGTTACTCGATGTAGGCAGCTTTGATCTGGAAAAAGTAAAAGAAGTCGATCCGTCATTTTTAGAAATCGAATACCCATTCGAGTATGGCGCAATTTATAAACTCAAACTGGGAGAATACGATTTGTTATTTGATAAGGGGCCTGATGAAAGCATGAAGCTATTTTTCTCAAAATTCTCTGAAGCGACAGAAGAGTATCTTCAAAAAGCACTGAATGCTGTAGCGATAACTTTTTCTGCTGACCCAAAAGAACGAAAAGAAAATTCAATACTTGAGGCATCTCTAGATCTAAATAAATTAATTTTAAATGAAAAAACTAAGTTCACTCTATCAATAAAGGAAGAAGGATTTTATAGTTTTTTTACAGAACATCATCCTGATGAATTTAATATTAGATTATTAGCAGAAGATTCAAGAGAAATTAAACCAGAAGTTGAGTCAGCTTTTAAACCCAATCATTCCCATGACGATGAAGTTTCAAGCGTTGGGATTCAAGTCACAGGAGAGGTTGATCCAGATAAACTGAATAAGTGGCTTTCTTACCTTTTGAGAAATATCGGAGAGGATATTTACAGATTTAAAGGGGTTTTATCAGTAAAAGGAGAAAAAAGAAGATATGTTTTTCAGGGAGTACATATGCTTTTTGATTCGGTTACTGACCGTGAATGGGCAGAGGGTGAGGAAAAGAAAAGCATTTTTGTATTCATTGGGAGAAATTTAGATAGAAATATACTTACACAAGGTTTTTTAAGTTGCAAGTCAAATTAAATTTCAAAATCAAAAACTAACAAAATTCCATCGAATTATCAAAATTATGCAAAGACCATACGAAGACAGTAAAAGTTTTTGATGAATTACTAGCTTTTACTGATGATACTCATAAATCCTACAGAAGCTGATAACGAATTGAAACGAAGATATCTTCAAATCTTCTTTGAAAAAGTGATTGTAAATGATGGAAAAATTGTTGAGGTAATTTATACCCCTGCAATTTCTCAACTTTTAGAAATTGATCGAGTCCGAAAATCAAATTTTGGCGGAGAGGGTGGGATTCGAACCCACGGGTGAGTTTCCCCACGCATTGTTTTCGAGACAAGCCTGTTATGACCGCTTCAGTACCCCTCCAAAAAGGTATGAGGGTATTATACTACTTCTCCTTCTCCAACTAAAACTGGAATTTTTTCAACCCCTAAGGATTTTAAAGCCAACATTCTACATTTACCATCGTCTGCTACCCAATATTTTTTGGTATTTGTGGTTGTATCTGTTAAACAAATTGTTTTTATAGGACTTTCGTTTTTATAATTTATATCAATTATTTGAAAAAATTGATTAAATTTCCATGCAAGTTCAAGTTCTCTACCGTCATTGTATTTATCAATAGTCCAACTTTGATACCCTTGAATACCGTATATATTTTTCAATTCAACTATTTCTTCCCTGTATAATGGATTTTTTTTAAATTTAAGATTTTGAGGACTCTCTTGGTAAGAAATACTTTGTAAGTTGGAGATAAATTCTTCTTTTGTCTTACATCTTTTTGCAATCTGTTCTTTAACACTAAAGTTTGAAACTTCTGGGAGCAAAATACCTCCTAATGTTTTCTTTCGATAAGCTGGGGCATTCCAAAAACAATCCATGAAGTAATAAAGAGAAAACTTACTATCAATCATAAGACCTGCAACTTCAAATTCTAATTTATATTGTCTAAAGAAAGATTGAAAAGTATCTATATCTAAAGATTGACCTACCATTATAAGTAAATCTCTAATATTTGAAATCATAATTTTTGTTTCAGGCAAGAAGTTAATTTTGTTAACAAAAGATTCAATTTCAAAAATAACCTCAACACTTTTTTCTGAAAGGGGTTTAATTGGAAGATTAGAATACATACTATCAATTTCATTAATGTCAAAAGCTTCTATAGCGGGAGTTTGAGATTTTGGAGTATTTTTTAATATGTTTTTTATAAAAATAGTTTCTAAATATGACTTATGTAAAATTTCATTTAATTCATCCCAATTAGTTTTTTGAATTTTTTCATAAACATTTGTTAAAATTGATATTCTCTTAAAGTTTGAAAATTTTCTAAAATTACTTTCAAGAAATTGAAAAAATACAGTGTGACTTTCGATAGGTATCTCAAATTTATAAAAAATTTTATTATAATCGTATATTGTGTCTCTTAAAAAACATACCACCAAACACTTTTTATTATCTTCTGTTATTTTATATCCAGAAACTAGTTCAAAAATATCATCTTTTAGATAAAAGTTATATTCTGAAATACTTTCCCATTCAAAATCTGGGAAATGAGTTTTTCCAATTCCATTTATATATTTATTTATTGTGTAAGATTTATCTTCCATCTTTTTTTATTCTATGCTTTATTTTTTCAATTTGCGAATTTTTCTCAAAAAGAATATCCTTTTGAGAAAAATTCCCAAGAGATATCATATTATTTAGTATTTTACTTGGAGCATGTTCTGGGTTTAAAACATAATCTGCTCCTAACCTGTATAAACTTAGTATATCTTCATCGTTGTCTGAAACAAATATTTTTAAGGATGTGTTTTTCTTTTGTTTCAATAACCTCATAAATTCTAAGTTTACTTTTGAGTCTTTAACAGTACTTATAAATAAACTTGGTTTTAGTTGCGCAAGATTTTCAGCAAATTCTATATCTTCAAGATCTGCGTTTATATTGTCAAATCCCAATTTTGATATTTTCTCAAGTTTTTCATAATCCATATCCACCACTAAAACTTTTGAGGGTATCTCTTTAAATTCCTCAATCGTTGCGTAAAACAGTTTTGAAGCTCCTATAAAAACAAAATCTTTATTTTGTAAATTCTTAAAGTCAAATTTGTAAGATTTTTCTTCAAAGAAGTTTAATTTTTTATAAATCAAATCTAAATAATTTTTAATAATTGCTTGATCAAGAATATAGATAATTGTTAAAATTGTAAATAAATTAAAAATTACTCCCATATAGTCATTCGAGATAAAAAAGTTTGCAGCTGAAAAAACCACGAGCATTAAGCTTAACTCAGAAATTGTATGAGACTTTAAACTAAAAATAAGAGAATTGAAATTTGAAAAACTAAAGTATTTTGAAAAAAGGTAATTTAAAAAAACTTTCAGTAAAGTAACAATCAAAACAAATATTATAATAAGCAAAATTTTATCTAGCAGTAAACTTGTCTTTAAAAATACGGAAGAAATTACAAAAATTAAAGCGCAGATTGAAACATTTCCCATACTTGATAACTTTTTATATAGATAATTAGAATTAGTTCCGTTTACCCATAATATCGAACCTATCAACAAACTGACTTCTACATTTATACCTAAATAATAAAATAATAGAAAAATTAAGGTGTTCCATAACGCAAAAGATATAAGCTCAATTTCTAGGTTATTTTTTATATACTTATATACTCTATTTAAAACATACCTTGAAAATAAGAATAAGTTTACAAATATCAATGAGAATTTAAATAAATTTTGAATAAATTCTCTAAATAACAAAATATTTGAGTAATCATCCCCTAAATTTCTAAGAGATCCTATAAATAAAAATAAAAGTACTAAGATTCCAGATTGAATTATGATTGATAGTCTGTTTATTAACTCATATAAGTGATTATCTTTGTTTTTTTCTTCGAAAATTTTGTAAGTTAAGGAAATAGAGCTGGTGCTTAATACAAACCCTACCACTAAAGCTTCTAAAGGATCTAGTCCTATAAGATTTAATATAAGATATATTGTTAGAAATATCGCTAAATTACTGGTAATCACTAAAGCCCAAATTTTAGGGGGTAGATTACTTTGTTTTGGAACGCGAAGTTTAAGACCGTAAATTAAGGATATCAACCCAAGCAAGAAGTATAATATCTCAAATTTAAAATTTGAAAATTGATTCGTAACTTGTGGAAACAGACTTGAAACTAGTAAACCTGTAATTAAAAAGGTTAAAGCTTGGGAAATTCTGGCATATCTTACAAAAAAAGAAATTCCAGTCAGAATCAATAACGATAAAATTATTTGTATATAAAGTTCCATAGGCAGTTACTTTATTTTAGCAAAAAAATCAATCAAATGTCTGTATAAAATTTAAGAAAAGTTCTTGAAGTAGTCTTATAAATGTTTATAATAAATTTAATGCCAAATATATTTCGCACAGTTTTAGTAAGAAGATTTTTAGCCCATACTCTAGAGATATTAGTTGTATTCGCAATTTCCTTGATATCTCTTGCATTAATCCAGTTTATTATCTCGATGTTTAACCTAAGATTAGACTTGGCAGGAGGTTTTTTGGGTGAATATGGCTTTGTAAATCAAGAAATGGTTTCGGCGTATGAAAAAGGCAGTGTAGATTTAAATGAGGTTGCTAAAGATTATCCAGCCTTAAAAAATTCAAAAGCCGTTTCTATTCTTTCTGGTCTAGTAGTTTTATTTACAATTTATTATTTTGTTTTTACTGCATTTAACTTTTTCTTTAGTTTTACCGTTTTATACCCAAATAATGGGTACAAAGTAAATATAGCCTACAAGCTATTTGGATTTTCTCATTATGAGTTTGGAAAGAAAAAGATTTCTCAAATGAGAAAATCTATGAAAATGTTGGTTAGAGAATTAGTTTTTGTTCTTTCAATATATGGCTTATTTTTTATCCTAACATTTTTTAATTCAAACTTTATAGCCAGTTTTTTTGCTAACTTTATAGGAGAAGGTAATTCAATTTTAGACCTTATCTTAATAGTTTTTTATCTTTTCTGTTTGTTTGTATTGCCTTCTTTTTTACTTTCTTTGTATTCTTTGAGATCTTCAAAAGGAAAGCAACTCTTTTGGGATTATGTTTCTGGTGTTACTTTGAAGTAGCACTCTTTTTAAAACATTTTTTATTGAAATAAGTGGCTTTTTTTAGTAAAATTACCTAAATGGAATACTATAATTTCAAAGATATCGAAGACAAATATAAAAATTTCTGGGTGAACTCAAAGATTTATGAAGCTGTAGACTTTTCCCCAAAACCTAAAAAATATATCTTGGCAGAATTTCCATATCCTTCTGGTGCTGCACTTCATACGGGTCACATGATGAGGTTTACACCTTCTGACATTTATTCAAGATTTTATAGAATGAAAGGGTACAATGTTTTATTTCCGATGGGTTGGGACGCTTTTGGACTTCCAGCTGAGCAATACGCTATAAAAACAGGAATTCACCCTGCAGAAACATCAAAAAAATCAATTCAAACGATGAAAGAATCTCTTTTGAAAATGGGATTTGGAGTTGATTGGGACCGAGAAATAAACACAACAGATCCAAATTATTACAAATGGACTCAATGGCTGTTTTTAAAATTTTTTGAACATGGTCTTGCGGAATACAAAGAATCTCCGGTTTGGTGGTGTGATGGGTTAAAATCTGTTTTAGCCGAAGAAGAAGTATTGACAGATAAAGATGGAAATAAAATCTCTGAAAGAGGTTCTTATCCAGTAATTAGAAAAAATTTGGTTCAATGGGTACTTAAAATCCCTGAATATGCTGAAAAGCTAATTTCAGGTTTAGATTCTATCGATTTTCCAGAAGCTGTGAAACTGGCTCAAAAAAATTGGATAGGAAAGTCAGTTGGTGCCGAGGTTTTGTTTTCTATAAAAGATTCAGATAAAAGCATTAAGATTTTCACAACTCGAATTGACACAATTTTTGGAGCCTCGTTTTTGGTTGTAAGCCCAGAAAATCCGATTTTAGACGAAATTACTTTACCTGAAAAAAATAATGAAGTTTCTGAATATATTGAAAAAGTAAAATCAAAATCTGAATTTGAAAGAGTTGAAATTAACAAAGATAAATCTGGAGTTTTTACAGGAAGTTACGCTATAAATCCTATTAGTAAAAAAGAAATTCCGATTTATACAGCTGATTTTGTTTTAATGACTTATGGAACTGGCGCGATTATGGGAGTTCCAGCTCACGATGAAAGAGACTTTGAGTTTGCGAACAAATATAATTTAGAAATCACTGAAGTTATTAAAAATGAAAACACTAATTTACCAAATGCAGAATATGGAGTTTTAATAAATTCAAATGAATACAATAATCTTTCTTCGGAAGAAGCTCAAAAAAAATTGCTAAATTATGTAGTTAATAACAATTTAGGAAATGCCAAAGTTAATTATAAATTAAAAGATTGGTTGTTTAGTAGGCAAAGGTATTGGGGAGAGCCGATTCCTTTAATTCATTTAGAAGATGGCAAAATTGTTGCTGAAAATAAATTACCTTTGGTTTTACCAGAAGTCACAGATTTTTCACCTGCAGAAGATGGTTCGGCGCCTTTATCAAAATATTTAGATTGGGTTAATGTTGAAGTTTCAGGAATAAAAGGAAAAAGGGAAACAAACACGATGCCTAATTGGGCCGGATCTTCTTGGTATTTTTTAAGATACATTGACCCAAAAAATGAAAATGAGTTTGCTAGTTTTGAAAAATTAAAATATTGGATGCCGGTTGATAATTATTTTGGTGGAGCGGAGCATACAACAATGCACCTTTTATATTCAAGATTTTGGAATCAATTTTTTTACGATATAGGAATTGTTCCGACCCCTGAACCGTATAAATGGAGATTAAATGGAGGTTTAGTTTTAGGGCCGGACGGAAAGAAAATGTCAAAGTCCTTAGGAAATGTTGTAGATCCAATTCCAGTTATGGAAAAATATGGAGCTGACGCTTTAAGAATGGGAATTTGTTTTATGGGACCAATAGACGGAATTTTTCCATGGAACGAAAACGGAGTTAAGGCTTGTCTTAAAGTTCTCAACACTATTTGGAATTTGAAAGATAAAGTTTCTGAAGTTTCAATTTCTTCACAAGAAATATCTTTAAACAATTTGGTAAAAAATATTTCTGAGATGTATGAAAATTTAAGATTTAACACCGCTGTTTCTGAAATTATGATTTTTGTAAATAGTGTTAAAGATGATGAGAAAATTTCAAAACAAGTTTATATAAATTTTCTTAAATGCTTAGCGCCTTTGGCACCTTTCATTTCTGAAGAATTATTTCAGATTATAAACAAGACAGAATTTTCTAAAAAAAATTCAATTCATTTACAAGATTTTCCAAAGTTTAATCCAGAACTTGGAAATGCTACGGAAATTAATTTGCCAATTCAAATAAATGGCAAATTAATTTCCGTTATAAAAGTTAAACCTGAAATCACAGAAAGCGAAGTTTTAATAGTTGTGAAAAACAACGAAAAAGTTTCTAAAATTTTAGAAACAAAAGAAATCAAAAAAGTTGTTTTTGTTTCTGGAAAAATATTATCTCTGATTATCTAAAAACCCCTGTTTCTCTGATTGTGTGAATTCTGGTTATAATTATTCTTAAATTATTTTGTTCATTGTTTTTAATTTTCATGAAATTTTTATATCAAATTTGACATTGGAGGAAAAAAGGTAGGTGATGCGGGCGTTTTACGCCCGCATCATACAAATAGTGTCAGAGGTTATCAGGAAATCTAGCCCCTAAGGTTATATATTTTTGTGGATAACTAGAAGAGACAATTATCTTCTGAGACTTTTTTCTTGTAGACATGTTTATAATTTCAACTACTTTCTTGGAAATTGCATTGTAGGTGATTTTGAATATCGCTATCACTTTTGTTTCTGGAAGTTTCATATCCTGAAGCTTTTCTAATGCGTCAACTTCTCTAACAATTCTAGCAGTACCTTTTTTTGTATGTTCTACAAAAATTGAAAGTAGAATTTCTTTTTCA
>Ga0172372_10004691_pt1 | contig 19323 bp, 14 predicted proteins | sample LakKiv5m_2_FD_114544 | JGI IMG/M metagenome (GOLD analysis project Ga0172372, IMG submission 114544) | Freshwater microbial communities from Kabuno Bay, South-Kivu, Congo - kab_092012_9.5m | ecosystem: Environmental > Aquatic > Freshwater > Lake | place: Democratic Republic of the Congo...
CGGAGGTCGTCGAACGCCTTCGAGGACGCGGCGCTGGGGCTTGCGAATTGGTCCGATCGGATGCGGCTGTTCGGGTTCGGCACCGACCTCGGCGGCCACGTCCCCGGCGCGAGTGCGGGCTTCTTGCCGGACACCGCCTACTACAACAAGATTTACGGCAGGCGCCGTTGGGCCTATTCGACCATCTACTCGATTTCCATCGGGGAAGGGGAGTTGCTCACAACCCCCCTCCAAATGGCGAACGCCGCCGCCGCCATCGCGAACCGCGGCTGGTACCGCACCCCGCACGCCGTGCGCGACGTAGGCGGCCAAGGCAAGCCCGAAGGCGCCGGACGCCGCGTGGACACCGGCATCCCCCCGGACCAATTCGCCCCCATCGTCGCCGCCATGCAAGCGGTGGTGGAGCAGCCCGGCGGCACCGGTTGGCGCGCAAAAACCCCCGGCATCCCCATCTGCGGCAAGACCGGCACGGTGCAGGACGAGCCGCGCCTCGAGCACAGCGTGTTCATCGCCTTCGCCCCCATGGACAGCCCAAAAATTGCCCTGTCGGTCTACGTCGAAAACGCCGGCGCCGGCGGCTCGTGGGCGGCCCCGATTGCCGCCCTCCTCATCGAACAGTACCTGACCGACTCCATCAGCGATCCGGCGCGTGAACTGCGCGTCCTGGACGGCACGTACCCCTTTGAATGATGCGCCGCGACGTCCCCCTGCTCCAACGGATCGACTGGATCGCCATCGGCCTCATCGCCGCCCTGGCGTTCCTCGGGTGGATCAACGTCATCAGCGCGACGGCCGGTGCGGAGGAGGTGCACGTGTTTGATTTGGCCACCTCCCACGGCAAACAGCTGCTGTTCATCGGCATTTGCGCGCTGCTCGCCATCGCCATCCTCAACGTGGAAGGCGAATTTTTCATCCGAACGGCGCTCATCAACTACGGAATCAACCTGTTGCTGCTCGTGCTCGTCCTGGCGGTGGGCAAAAAAGTCGGCGGCGCGCGCGCGTGGTTCGGCTTCGGCTCGTTCAGCATGCAGCCCGCAGAGTTTGCCAAATCCGCTACGGCGCTTTCCCTGGCGTGGCTTTTGTCCCGCTCCGAAGGCCGGTTCCGCGGGTGGGGAGCGGCGCTGCAGTCGTCCGCCCTCGTGCTCCTCCCGGCCTCCCTCATCCTGCTGCAGCCCGACCTCGGGACGGTCCTCGTCTTCTTCGGGCTGGTCTTTGCCTTGTACCGCGAAGGGCTCAGCGGCAATGTGTTGGTCGTGGGTTTCAGCGCCATCGTCCTCGGGGTGGCCACCATCCTCTCCGGCGCTTCAACCGTCCAGTACCCCTTCATCGGGCCCCATTCCGGCATTTACCTGCTGGTCGCCCTGCTCACCTTGGGCGGAATCGGCGGCGTCGCATTTGCCGCCCGCAACGCCGTCCCGCGCACCCGCACCCGGCTGCGTCGCATCGGCTATCCCACTGCAATCGCCGCCGCGCTCTTCTGCGGCGGGCTCCATGCCAGCTTCGAAGAAATCCTGCAGCCGCACCAACGCGAGCGCATCTACGTCCTCTTCGGCCTCGACGCCGGCGACCCGGACGCCGACTACAACATCCGGCATGCAAAAGCCGCCATCGGCTCCGGCGGCTTCATCGGCAAGGGCTTCATGCAAGGCCCCATGACGGCCTACGGCTTCGTCCCGGAACAGTCCACCGACTTCATCTTTTGCACCGTCGGCGAAGAATGGGGGTTCCTCGGGTCGGCCTTTGTCGTGCTCCTCTTCGGCGCCTTGCTCCTGCGCATCCTCGTCATCGCAGAACGCCAACGTTCCGACTTCACCCGCATCTACGCCTACGCCGTCGCCAGCATCCTCTTCATGCACGTCCTGATCAACGTGGGGATGGTGCTGGGACTTGCGCCGGTCATCGGCATTCCGCTGCCGTTTTTCAGCTACGGTGGCTCCTCGCTGCTCGGCACCACCGTGCTGGTCTTCATCCTCCTGCGACTCGACGCGGAGCGCTTTCTGGTGCTGAGATGATTTTTTAGGGGGGGTTGTTTTGTCGATTAATCCATTACCTTAGTAGACATGAATCGGATGTTCATCGCGTGTTGTTGTGGTTGTCCGGCCCACGGGGGTCGGGGAACACGGGCCTGCGCGCGCTGAACCGCCGGTTGCTGATTTCCCTGGTCAAGCCCCCGCCGCGGCGTGGGGCTTTTTGTTTTTGCCTTGCGCCAGCGGTGGAGTTGTTCCGGGTTCAACCTCTGAAACTTCACCATGCTCACCTTCCCTGTACGCCGTGTAGGTTCCACGCCCCTCGTGCGGTTGCGTTCGTTTGAACCGCATCCGAACGTGGAGGTTTGGGCAAAACTGGAATGGCAGCAACCGGGCGGCTCGGTCAAAGCCCGGGCAGCTCGCGCCATGTTGGCTGAAGCGGCGCCCATCCGCGGCGAGCGGCGGCTGCTCGATGCCAGCTCAGGCAATACCGCCATCGCCTATGCAACGTTTTGCGCCGCAGCCGGCTGGCCGTTGACGCTGCTGGTGCCGGCAAACGCATCGCAGGAGCGGCTGCGGACCCTGGCGTTGCTGGGCGCCGAAGTGCACCTCACCGATCCGCTGGAAGGCACGGAAGGGGCGCGGGAACGGGCGCGGGAATGGGCCAAAGCCACCCCGGAACGGTACGTTTGGCTCGACCAATACGCGAACCCGGCGAACTGGCAGGCCCACCGCGATACGACTGCACCGGAACTGGTTTCCTCCACCGCGGGCCGCATCACGCACTTCCTGTGCGGATTGGGTACAACCGGGACGTTCACAGGCACCACACTGGGCTTGCGCGAGCGGCTGCCCGATGTCCGCTGCTTCGAAGTCCAACCGGAAACGGCCCTTCACGGGCTGGAGGGCTGGAAACACCTCGAAAGTGTGCCCGCACCAGAAATCTACCGTCCGGGACTGGCAGACGGACGGCTCCATGTGGCCACCGAGGCGGCGTACAGCACCCTGCTCCGCGCCGCCCGCACGGAAGGGCTCTTGCTTTCCCCATCCTCCGCCGCAAACCTGCATGCCGCCTGCACGCTCGCGGCCACCCTCGACCGCGGAGTGGTCGTGACGGTGTTTCCGGACGATGCCTCGAAATACGGGGACGTGGTCGATCGGTTGCTCAAACACGCGCAACGATGAAGCCCCTCCTCCTTACCGAAGCGGCAACTTCTGCCCTGGAAGCAGCTGCAATTCAGGGTTTTCCAGAAGAATGCTGTGGCTTTATGTTCGGGCATTCGGATGCTGCCGGCACCTGGGTTCACCGCATCGTGCCGGCAACGAACGCCGCACCGGAGGCCGACCGGACGCGCCGATTTGCCATCCACCCCCGGGACTACATCGCTGCGGAACGAGAAGCGCTGTCCAGCGGGCAGCAACTCTGCGGCATCTACCACAGCCATCCGTCCTTTCCTGCAGTGCCCAGCTTGCGGGATTTGGCAGTAGCCCAACCCGATTTCTCCTACGTCATTGTCTCCTGCTATCCCACCGGCGTAGACCATGTGCGCTCCTGGCGCCTCGACCCCCGGCGCCCCACCTTCCGCGAAGAACCCCTCATCTTGAAACACCTTCTTTGACCCCATGCCTACCCTCCTCATTCCCACCCCGCTCCGCTCCTTTACTGGGGGCGCCGCCACCTTCGAAGCGCCGGCTGAAGACGTGCACGGCTTGTTGGTCGGCCTTGCCACGGCCTATCCCGCCCTCCGACCGCACCTTTTCGACGCCTCTGGAGCCGTCCGCACATTCTTGCGGATCTACCTCGGCGATACCGACATCGAAGACCTCCAGGGCGCAGTGACCGCGCTGACGCCGGATGCAGAAGTCCTCATCGTGCCTGCCATCGCAGGCGGAAATGCCCAACTGCCATGACCACGCTGAATGCCGCAGAACTCGAGCGTTACAGCCGCCACCTGATTTTGCCGGAGGTGGGGCTGGAAGGCCAAACGAAACTCAAAGCCGCCCGCGTCCTCGTCATCGGGTCCGGAGGACTTGGCAGCCCGTTGTTGCTTTATTTGGCCGCGGCAGGCGTCGGGCACATCGGCGTGGTGGACTTCGATCGCATCGAAGACACCAACCTGCAGCGGCAAGTCCTGTTCGACAGCCGGGACATCGGCCGCCCGAAAGCCGAAGCCGCTGCCGCGCGGCTCCGCGCCTTGAACCCGCACATCCACGTCGAACCGCTCTGCGAACGCTTCACCTCGGCCAACGCCCGCGCACTCGTGCGCAGCTACGACCTCGTGGCCGATGGCACAGACAATTTCGCCACCCGGTACCTCGTCAACGATGCCTGCGTCCTGGAAGGAAAACCGAACGTGTACGCCTCCATCTACCGCTTTGAAGGCCAAGTCTCGGTCTTCAATGCGCTCTTGCCGGACGGCACCCGCGGGCCCAACTACCGCGACCTTTTCCCTTCCCCCCCGCCCCCCGGCCTCGTGCCCTCTTGCGCAGAAGGCGGTGTGCTGGGCGTTCTGCCCGGCATCGTGGGCTCCTTGCAAGCCCTGGAGGTCATCAAAATCCTCGCAGGCATCGGCGAGCCACTCATCGGGCGCCTGTACCTCTTCAATGCCGCTGACTTTACCTCCCGCACCCTGCGCGTGCGCCCAAGACCGGACAACCCCCTCACCGGAACTTCGCCTACCCTCACCGAACTCATCGACTACGCTGCATTTTGTGCCGGCCCGCCCGAGCGACCCGTGCGCGAACTGAGCCCTGCCGAGTACCTGCGCTGGCAAAAAGAAGGCCGGCCGCACGTACTCATCGACGTCCGGGAACCCCAAGAATTCGCCACAGACCACCTCGGTGGCACCTTGATTCCCTTGGCAACGGTCCTCGAAAAGGCGCACACCCTCCCCCGCGATGCCGACGTCGTGGTTCATTGCAAAGGAGGCATCCGCAGTGCACGCGCCATCCGGGACCTTGAGACTGTTCACGGGTTTACGAACCTCTACAACCTCACCGGCGGCATCGTCGCCTACCGCGCCCTTCCCGCCTAACCCTCAACCCTCAACCCCCAACCCTCAACCCCCAACCCCAACCTGTTCCCTCCGCGGCGCAGCCGCGCCTCACACTGTTGAGCGGCGCACCGCCCCTCACACCCCCAACAACACCTCCTCCGGGCGCTTCCCTCCGAAGAGCATCCGCTCCGGCTGCTCAATCAGTTCCTTCACGCGGAAGAGGAAGCCGACGCTTTCCTTGCCGTCGATGATGCGGTGGTCGTAGCTGAGGGCTACGTACATGATGGGCCGAATTTCCACCTTGCCGGCGATGGCCACCGGGCGGTCCACCACGTTGTGCATGCCGAGGATGGCGCTTTGGGGCGGGTTGAGAATGGGGGTGGACAGCATGGACCCGAACACCCCGCCGTTCGTGATGGTGAAGGTGCCCCCTTGCATTTCCTCGACCGTCAAGACGCCGTCGCGGGCACGAAGGGCGAGTCGCTTGATTTCCGCTTCGATGGCCGCGAGGGAAAGTGATTCCGCATTGCGCACCACGGGCACCATGAGGCCCTTCGGCGAACTCACCGCGATGCCGATGTCGGCATACGACGGAACCAGCATGTCCTTGCCGTCGATCATCGCGTTGACGGCCGGAAACTCTTGAAGGGCGGTGGTCACTGCTTTCGTGAAGAAGCTCATGAAGCCCAAATTCACGCCGTGCACTTCCTTAAAGACATCCTTGTACCGCGCGCGCAACTCCATCACTGGCTGCATGTCCACCTCGTTGAAGGTGGTGAGCATCGCCGTTTCGTTCTTCACCGCCACAAGGCGCTCGGCCACCTTCCGCCGCAGCATGGACAGCTTCTCCCGCTGCACTTCGCGCGAACCTGACCCACCGTTCGACGCCGCGGGTGCGTCGAAGCCAGCAGCCAAAGCCGCCAGCACATCTTGCTTCGTCACCCGACCTCCACGGCCCGTCCCGGGGACCGCTGCTGCCGCAACGCCGGCCTCAGCCAGGTGCTTTTTCGCGGCAGGAGAAGCGGGAACCGGGTTGGGGTTGGGGTTGGGGACCGGGTTGGGGACGGGGGTCGCCACGGGAGCCGGAGCGGGCTTCGCAGCGGCAGCGGCGGGCTTCGCAGCGGCGGCGGCGGCAGGCTTCGCGGCGGCAGCGGCGGGCTTCGCGGCAGCGGCAGCCGGGCGCGCCGCGGAGGTGTCGATGAGGCAGACGATTTGGCCGACGGCGACCGTGTCGCCGGCGGAAGCCTTCAACGTCACCGTTCCTGCGGCTTCAGCGGGCAACTCGAGCGTGGCCTTGTCGGAATCCACTTCGGCGATGGGTTGGTCCTTTTCGACGTAATCGCCGTCGGCGACCAGCCATTGGGCAATTTCAACTTCGCTGATCGATTCCCCGGGGCTGGGGACTTTCATTTCGAGGATGGACATGGGGCGAAGGTAGCGGTTGAGCAGCAGGAGGAATCAGGCTTTCAGGCGGGAAAACGCCGTCAAGCCTTCCATCAGGGCCTGGAACTGACGGTCGTGCAGGGAAGAGGAGCCGACGGCCGGACTGGCGCTGGTCGGCCGGGTCAACGGCTCAAGGTTCACGCGGGTCCAGTTGAGCTTCAGATGCGCCCAAGCGCCCATGTTGCGCGGTTCTTCTTGGAGCCAAACAAACCGCTCGGCCGCGTGGTACCGCTCCAGAACGGCCTCGAGATCGGGCTCCGGCAGGGGGTGAATTTGTTCGAGGCGCACCAGCGCACAATCCCGGATCCCCTCCTGCTCGCAGCGTTCGAGGGCATCGTAAAACACCTTGCCGGAACAGAATACGACCGTCTCCACCCCTCCGGCATCGAGCCCGCGCGGGTCGTCGAGGACCGGGCGGAACCCGCCTGCCGCGAAATCTGCCAGCTTCGAAACCGCCTTCGGGTGGCGCAGCAACTTCTTCGGCGTGAAGGCGATGAGCGGCTTGCGGAAGGGCCACTTCACTTGGCGGCGCAGCAGATGGAAGAAGTTCGCGGGCTCGGTCACGTTGCAGACCGTGAGGTTGTCGTCGGACGCGAGTTGCAGGAAGCGTTCCATGCGACCGCTGCTGTGCTCGGAGCCCATGCCTTCGTAGCCGTGCGGAAGGAAGAGCGCAAGCCCGTTCATGGTCTTCCACTTGTCTTCCGCGGCGCTGAGGAATTGGTCGAAGAGGATCTGGGCCCCGTTGTTGAAGTCCCCGAATTGGGCTTCCCAAACGGTCAAGCCCTCCGGCCGTGCGAACGCATACCCGTAGTCAAACCCCGACACCGCGTACTCACTCAGGAGCGAGTTGTACGCTTGGAACCGGGCTTGACCTTCCGCCACGGCGTTGAGCGGCACGATTTCTTCTTCGCTGTCTTCCGTTTTCACCACCGCGTGGCGGTGCGAAAAGGTCCCGCGTTCCACGTCTTGGCCGCTGAGCCGCACCGGGTGCCCCTCTTCGAGCAGCGAGGCGTAGGCGAGCAACTCGCCGAGCGCCCAATCAAGTGCGTCGGCCTCCACCATCGCCCGCCGGTCCGCAAACAACCGCTCGACCTTCTTGAAGTACTTCCGTCCTTCGGGCAGGGCGTGCAGCCGGTCCGCGAGCTGCCGGAGGCGGCCCGTGTCCACCCCCGTCTGAGGCGAGGTGACCAACTCACCGGGCTGGGCCGTGCGGTAGTTCTGCCACAGGTGGTGCAGGAAGTCGTGGACTTTCGAGGTGCCGATTTCGCACGCCGCGTCGTACCCGGCTTCCATCCGCCCCCACTGTTCTGCGTGCAGGGTTTCGCCGTACGCAGCATCGACGACGCCTTCTTCGATGAGCTTCGCGAGGTAGAGGGCGCGCGGACTCGGGTGGGTGGCGATGGCCTTGTAGAGGGTGGGCTGCGTGAATTTGGGCTCGTCGCCCTCGTTGTGGCCGTGGCGTCGGTAGCCGAGCAAGTCGATGAAGACGTCGCGATGCCAGGTTTGGCGGTAGGCGAGGGCGATGCGCATCACCTGCACCACCGCATCCGCATCGTCCGCATTCACATGAAACACCAGGGCCTGCGTCACCTTGCCCACGTCGGTGCAGTAGGTCGAACTGCGCGCGTCGAGGTAATTCGTCGTGAAGCCGACCTGGTTGTTGACCACGATGTGCACCGTTCCGCCCGTCCGGTAGCCGTCGAGTTGGGCCATCTGGACGAGCTCATACACCACGCCCTGTCCGGCGATGGCGGCATCGCCGTGGATGAGGATGGGCAGCACGGCCGCTTCCGTGCCGTAGGTCGAGTCGATGCGGGCGCGGGCGATGCCCTGCACGACCGGGCCCACCGCTTCGAGGTGGGACGGGTTCGGGGCCAACGTGATGGTCACCTCCTCGCCGCTGTCGGCGGTTTGGGTCCGGGAATAGCCGAGGTGGTACTTGACGTCGCCGCTGAACACCCCCTCTTCGCCGTAGGGCTTGCCATCGAACTCGCAGAAAATCGCCTCGTACGGCTTGTTCAGGATGTGGGCCAGCGTCGACAACCGGCCGCGGTGCGCCATCCCGATGACCACTTCGCGCACCCCGGATTTCGTGCCGGATTCAATCAAGGTGTCGAGGGCCGGGATGAGCGATTCCCCGCCTTCGAGGGAGAAGCGCTTTTGGCCTACAAATTTCTTCTGCAAAAACTCCTCGAACAGCGTCGCCTGGTTGAGTTTGCGCAGGATTTGCAGCCGGTCTTCGCGCGTGAGCCCCGGGCGGTTCGTGGGCTCGATGTGCTCGCGGATCCACGCCAACCGGTCGACGTCGCGGATGTGCATGAACTCGATGCCGATGCTTTCGCAGTACGTGGCTTCGAGGTGCGCGACGATTTCCCGCAGCGTGGCCGGGCCGAGCCCCACTTGGGTGCCGGCTTGGAAAACGGTGTCGAGGTCGGCCTCTGTCAATCCGAACTCACTGATATTCAGGTCCGGGGTGTAGGTCCGTCGGGTCCGGACGGGATTCGTCCGGGTGAACAAATGTCCCCGCTTGCGGTACCCGTCGACCAGGGCCAGCACCTGAAATTCCTTCTGCGTCCGCGGGTCGCTGCTGCCGGCCTCCTCGCCGAAGTGGGCAGTGGCCAAATCGAACCCCTTGAAAAACAGCCGCCAACTGGGGTCTACAGCGGACGGGTCTGCCTGGTACCGGCGGTAATGGGCCTCCAAGGCAGAAGGCTCGGCATTGCTCAGGAAATCGAGTGCATCCATCGGAGTACAAAGATACGGTCCGGGCTTGAACGGGCGGCGGGAAAGAGGGTTTCAGCAGCGCCCGTTACGGCCGGTAGCTCAGCCGGGTCCAAACCTTCATCGCGGCCCGCGCCACCGCCCCTTCCGCAAGCAACCGCGCCGCCTCGATGCGGTCGTGGTCGTGCAAAATTCGGCGGACGTGCTCCTCGCCGAGGTCCAGCCGGTAGAAGGCGGCAAACACCGGGGCAGGATCGCCTTCGAGGCCCGCGCCGATTGCATCGGCGAGCAGGGCGACCAGGCCGATGGAGGCCCGCGCCACCCGCTCCGGGTCGAGGTGGAAGTCTTTTACGATTTGGGCCACGACGGCCTCGACGAACGCGGCCGGATCGGTGCCGACGGGGAGCCCGCGCGCGCCGAGAAAGCGCTCCACTTCCTCCGTCATGCCGTGCGTTCGATGGCGTGGCGCGTCAGCCCGCGCAGCGCATCCGCGAGCTCCGGGTCGGCGATTTCGAGGGCCTCCAGTTCCGCGGCGGCTTCCGCGGCATATTGCTCCATCCGCGCGGCGGCCGCCGTGTCCGCACCGGTGGCGCGGAACGCCGCAATCACGGCCTCCACCTTCGCCTGTGGCGCGTCGGTAGGCCCGGCCCACCGCTCAAGCTCGGCCCGCAGCGGCCCCTCGGCCTCCGTTTGGGCATGCAGCATCAAGAAGGTTTGCTTGTCGGCCAAAATGTCCCCGCCCACCTGCTTCCCCGTCGCTGCGCCGAAGGCGTCGAGGAGGTCGTCCTGGAGTTGGAACGCCAGCCCGACACGCTCCCCAAACCGGTACCACCGACGCACCCGCTCCGGACTCGCCCCGGCCGCCTCGGCCCCCATGGCACACGAGGCCGCAACAAGCACGCTGGTTTTCAGCCGAATCATCTCGCAGTAATCTTCCACGGTGACCCCTTTTTTGCCCGCAAAGGCCAGGTCCGCCTGTTGGCCCACGCACACCTCCAGCGCCGTCTGGTTGAACCGGGCGAGCAATCCCGGCAGCCGGTCCGCCGGGGCCTCGGCCAGCGCCGTCACCGCCAACGTGTACATGGCATCCCCGCTGAGGATGGCCGCCGACGTGTCCCACCGGGCATGCACGGTCGGACGCCCACGCCGCAAGGGCGCTTCGTCCATGATGTCGTCGTGCATCAGCGTGAAGTTGTGGAACAGCTCCACCGCCACCGCCACCGGTTCTGCGGCCTGCCGATTCCCTTCGGCCTCCCCCGCCAGCAATGCCAACACCGGCCGCATCCGCTTCCCGCCGAGTTCCAACAGGTAATGCACCGGGGTGTACAGGCCGTATGCGGCATCCGCGGGGTAACGGGCACAAAACGCCGCCAACGCGCGCTCCGATGCTGCCCGCAGCCGGGCCGTTGCAGGATGGTCCATGCCGGTCAACCGCGGCCCCGCCGGATTTGTTCGAGCAAGTACTCCCCGTAACCGCTCTTGCGCAGCGGCTCCGCAAGCGCGGCCGTCGCGGCGTCGTCGATGAAGCCCATGCGCCAGGCGATTTCTTCGATGCATCCGATCTTCAGGCCCTGCCGCTCTTCGATGACCTGCACGTACTGGGACGCCTGCATCAGGCTCTCGTGCGTGCCCGTGTCGAGCCACGCAAGCCCGCGGTCCAGCCGCGACACCCGCAATTTGCCCGCTGCGAGGTAGGTTTTGTTGACGTCGGTGATTTCCAACTCCCCCCGCGCACTCGGCTTCAAGTCCCGGGCGATGGCCACCACGTCGTTGTCGTAAAAGTACAGGCCGGGCACCGCGTAGTTCGACCGCGGCGCGGCAGGCTTCTCCTCGATGCTGAGGACCTTGTCGTCCCCGTCAAACTCCACCACCCCGTAGCGTTCCGGATCGCTCACGTAGTAGGCGTAGACGATGGCGCCGTCCGGATCCGTATTCCCCCGCAACTGCCGGCCAAACCCCGGGCCGTAGAAGATGTTGTCGCCGAGGACCAGCGCGACCTTGTCGTTGCCGATGAACTCCGCGCCGAGGGTAAACGCCTGCGCCAGCCCCTCCGGCCGCGGCTGCTCTGCATACGCGATGTGCATCCCGAGCGCACTTCCATCCCCGAGCAACCGCCGAAACCCCGGCAGGTCCTCCGGCGTCGAAATGAGCAGTACCTCCCGGATGCCGGCGAGCATGAGCGTCGACAGCGGGTAGTACACCATCGGTTTGTCATACACCGGCATGAGCTGCTTGCTCACGGCCTTTGTCAGGGGCCAAAGCCGGGTTCCGGACCCGCCCGCAAGGATGATTCCCTTCATGCGCCGCAAGTTCGCACACCGGCCCTCACCATCTGACGGCCCCCGAAAATCCCGCCTAACCGCTGAAATTCAATGCGAGATGATGGAAATCCGAAGTCGACGCCTTACATTTCCATGACAAAGCCAAGTCTGTTCGCCATGTTCCTCACGCGTTCCATTCCGGCCGCCGCTGCAGCCGCCTGTTTGCTGTTTGCGCTTCCCTTTGCCTCTGGCCAAACGGCCCCCGACCGCGAGCCGCGCACCCCCAAGCCGCGCGTCAGCGGCACCCCGTACCGCAGCTACCCCTTGGTGCGAGGCGCCAAACCCGTCGCAGGTCACTTCTCAAACCCCCATGCCAGCCCCGCTCCTGCAGATCCGTGGAGCGTTCGATACAGAGAATTGCAAGGCATCGACGCCGTCGTCAACCCTACTAAACCCCTCACCCCGCAGGACCGCGCACGGCTTGAGGCAAAACTCCAGTACCGTGCCGAACTCCAGGAAAAAGGACTCGAATCGCACCTCGAACCCGGGGTGGCGCCGGGGGCACCCTCCACTGTTTCCATCTACCCCGCCTTGCCCTATGTAGATGCAGAGGGCCCCAGCACCTACGCGTCTGACGATTCATCGGTTCCAGATGGCGCGGTGGCCGTGAGCGGTGGAGGATACGTATTGAGCGCAAACAACACCCACATTGAAGTCTTTGATGACGATGCGACCTTGCTCGAATCGTGGGATGAAACCTCGTTTTGGGCGCCCCTGTCCCCGACCTCCGGCATTTGCGATCCGCGCATCATTTACGACGCTTTGAACAACCGATTCGTGCTCATGGAACAACACGGTAATTCCAGTGAGAACACCCGGATTTTCTTGGCATTTAGCAAGACGAACAATCCGCTGGACGGCTTCTGGATGTATGACTTTGAGGGCAACCCGGGTGATACGAATCGCTGGTTCGATTACCCTCAACTCGCGAGCAACGGTGACGATATCATCCTGACAGGAAATTTGTTCTCGAATGCCGACGTGTTCGACGAAGCCAGGGTGTTCTTGTTCGATGCCTCAGACGGCTACTCCGGAAGCAGTTTAAATTGGGGGTACTTCGACAACATCGACATCGACGGAGAGGACATCTGGCGGTTGATGGTGGCATCCTACCCCTTCGGAGGCTACGGACCCGGAGCATACCTCTGGGCCAGACGCAGCAGCTCCCAGTTCATATTAGGCGACATCACGGATGACCTGTCGGGAGACCCTGCGCTGAATTTGTACGTGATTGAATCCCCGGCTTCCAATCCTTCCCCTCCGAACGCCCCTCAAGACGGGACCACGAACACCCTGTCTACCTCCCCCTCGGTCCAAAGCATCTATTACGGCGGAGATGGAAAAATCTTCTATACGCTCGCCTACGGGGACGGCAATGGCAACTCCCGCATCCGCATCGGGCGCTACAACGTGGGCAACGAAAACCATGCAGTCTATGGGTTGGGAGCCGACGGTTGGGATTATGCGTACCCGTACATCGCTCCGTGGGCCTCAAGTGCTGCCGACTTCGACGGAGAATCCGTGGTGGCCTTTCTGCGGGTCAGCAGCGACACTTATCCCGAATTCCGCGTCGCCATCGGCTCGCCGACAGAAGGCTGGAGCAGTTCCGTCGGCGTCAAATCCGGCCAATCGCCCATCACCACCACTTCCCGCTGGGGGGACTACCTGGGTGCGGGGTACCGCGAGAACACGGGCCACCGCGAGGCCTGGATTTACGGCCAATATGGGTTCTACAATGACCACGCCCTGTGGGTGGCACAAGTCGTGGACGACATCTACGGCTGTACGAACAGCAGCGCCTGCAATTACAACCCCGACGCCACGGCCTCAGACGGTTCGTGCGAGTACACCAGCTGCCAAGGGTGCATGGATCCAGAGGCCTGCAATTTTGACCCGCAAGCGGAGGTGTCAGATGGCTCGTGTACGTATCCCGGTTGCACCCACTTCAGTGCGTGCAATTATCAGTTTGGCGCAGGGTGTGACGACGGCTCCTGCTGCTTTGGCCATTGCCTCGACCTCGACATGAGCCAAGGATTCTTCGGCTTCCCCCCCTTCACCGAAGGCACCATCCTCAACTTTACCATCACCAACAACGTCACCGGCGCGACGGTCGCTTCGGGTTCAAATTTGGCCCCCCACCACGACTTCTGCCTCCCAGCAGGATGCTACACCGCAACCTTTACTGGAGCGGCGGGTGCAACGTGGGAGCTCTCCATCGACCCCACATTCTACCTGCCATGGGCAGATTATGACTTAGGCAATGGCGCCGGCGAAGGCTCCTTGAGTTTTCAACTCGGCAACGGCGGCGCGCTGGCTGGATGCACCGATTCCGGAGCATGCAACTTCGATCCGGACGCCGTGTGTGACAATGGAACTTGCTGTTATTCAACCTGTGTTACCGTTAACATGGAAGACAGTTACGGGGACGGTTGGGACGGGTCACAGTGGGAAATCCACAGCGGAACCGCCCTCGTTGCCAGCGGCACGTTAAGCAGTGGATTTTCGGGTTCTGAGAAAGCCTGCCTTGAACCCGGTTGTTACCTGTTCAGCGTGAACTCGGCAGCGGCCATCTTCCCCTACGAAATCTCGTGGACCCTCGAAGGCGCGGCCGAGGGCCTGATCAGCGGCACCTTTACCACCACCGCTTCCTTCACCATCGGAAACGGCGGCGAGGATGCCGGCTGCATGGATTACACGGCCTGCAATTTTGACCCCTATGCGAATTGCGACGACGGCTCCTGCTGCTATGCAAATTGCGGCGTGTTGCTCTTGACTGACACGTGGGGAGACGGCTGGAACGGCGCGGAATTGACGTTGAGTTCGCCGGGCGGTTTGGCCTCCAACTACACGCTGGCAGACGGCCAAGGGTCCTCGCAGGCGCTTTGCCTCACCGACGGCTGCTACGACGTGGAAGTCACACCGGGAGTTTACCCAAACGAGGTCGGGTGGTCCCTCGCCTTCGGCAACTACGTCATCCAAGGCGGCGCTCCGCACGACGACATGTTCTCGCTGGATGCCGTGTTCGGCTGCACCGTCGCAGGAGCGTGCAACTTCAACCCGGCAGCGACCTGCAACCTCGGGCTGTGCACGTTCCCCGGCTGCATGGACCCCGAAGCGTGCACCTACCTGCCCACGGCGGGCTGCTCGCTCCCCCAAGCCTGCACCTACGGCTGCCTCGGTTGCACCTACCCCACCGCCCTCAACTACAACGCGGAAGCCACCACAGACGACGGCTCGTGCCTGTTCGACGGCACCGAGCAGGGATGTTCGACCGACGTCAACGGCGACGGAATTGTGAACGTCGGGGATTTGCTGCTGTTGCTCGGGGACTTCGGCGTCCTGTGCTCGAACAACACCCCGTGAGGCCGGTTGTTTGGGCCGCCGCCGCGGTGCTCGCAGGGTGCAGCCCGCAGACCGTACCCGGTTTGCTGGACTGCGGTCCGCGGGTCTCCGTGACCGCCGGTTGGGACCGAACGATGCCCGCACATGACCCGCCGCATCTGTGGTGCCTGGCCGACAGTGCAAACGGGCTCGCATTCCGCATCGCCGGCCCCACCGACGTGCACACCGTCGCCGAGGTCCGCGACGCCCGCGACTCCGTCCTGCGCCAAATCTTCGAAGGCCGCATCAAGCGCGGCACCACCGAGCTATCCTTCGCGACCGACCACCTGCCCGACGGTTCTTACACGTGGCTCCTGCGCACCACTGCGAATGATACCTTGCAGTGGGCCAGGTTCCGGCTGCACTAACGGCCTGGTCCTCAGTTCAAATCGTCCGGGTCAGGATCTGTTGGAGCCGCCGCGGCCCGGCGCTGCAGCAACGCTTCGTGCTGTTCCTCGCCGCGCCCGGGGGCGAGCCCGGATTGGATTTGGAGCTCCCTGAGCTCGATGTCTTCTTCTTCGTCCAGCAAGTCGATGAACGGCTCGGCGAACACCTGGGTGGTCATGCGACGCCCGAAGCTCAGCAGGAGCGACGGCAGCAAGATGAGGTTCGAAAACATCGCCACGCCGAGGGTGATGGACACGAGCAAGCCCAGCGATTGCGTCCCGTCGAACTCGCTGAGGGCGAACATGAGGAACCCAAAAAACAGCACGACCGACGTGTACACCATGCTGTGCCCGGTTTCCATCAGCGCCAGCAGCACCGCCTTGCGGATGTTCCAGCGGTGAATTTTCAGTTCCTGGCGGTATTTGGCCAAAAAGTGAATCGTGTCGTCCACGGAAATTCCCAGCGCAATGCTGAACACCAGGATGGTCGAGGGCTTCAACGGAATGCCCAGCCACCCCATCAACCCCGCCGTCACGCACAGCGGCAGGACGTTCGGCAGCAACGAACTCACCACCATGCGGGCCGACCGGAACAAAAAGGCCATCAATCCCGCGATCACCACCAGAGCTAACACGATGGAAACCCGCAGGTTGTCCACCAAATAGCGCGTCCCTTCAAGGAACACCACGCTCGTCCCCGTCAACGTCAGCGTGTAGTCTTCCGGCGGCAAAATGGAATCGAGCCGGGGCCGGAGATCGGCCATCAACACGTCCATTTCGCGCGTGCCGATGTCGGCCATTTGGGCGCTGATGCGGGTGACCGCCTTCGTCGAGTCGAAAAATCCGCCGACGACGTTCTCGGACCGACCGTCCGCCGGTTCGCGCAGCCACGGGCCGATGAAGCGCCGGTCTTGGCCGGTGGGCAGGCGGTAGCGCGCGGGGGAGCCGTTGTAGAAGGTTTGGACCGCGAACTTCGTCGCGTCGGCGGCGCTGATCGACCGGCTGAATTGCGGGTACTCCGCGAGGACGTTTTGGACTTCCTCGACCTTTTTCAGGAGGCCCAGCGAGGAGGCGCCTTCCGGCGTTTTCGTATCGATGAGCACCTCGAACGGAATCACGCCGTGGAACCACTCCTCGACCCACTTCAAGTCCCGAATCACGCGGTCGTCATCCGGCAGGTCGTCCACGATGTTGCCCGTGGTTTCGATGCGGGTGATGCCCCAAACGCTGACCGCGACCACCGCCGCCGACGCCACATACACCGCCGGACGATGGAACTGCACGACCCGCACCAGCCGCTGGATGGCCGCCGAAACCCACCGGCGATCCAGGTGCCGCGTGTGCCGCGCCTGCGGCGCAGGCAGCCAAATCATCAACGAAGGGATGACCACGATGGAAATGACGAACACCGCCATCACGTTCACCGACGCCACCACCCCGAAGTGCTTCAGCACATCCGACTCGGTGAACATGAAGGTCGCAAACCCGAAGGCCGTCGTGAAATTCGTCAGCAGCGTCGCATTGCCCACCTTGACAATCATCCGCTGCAGCGCCATCGCCTTGTTCCCGTGCTTCCGATACTCTGCGTGGTATTTGTTGACCAAATAAATGCAGTTGGGCACCCCGATGACGATCATCAAGGCCGGAATCAAGCTCGTCAGCAAGGTGACCGGGAAGTCGAACAACCCCATCATCCCCAACGACCACACGACCCCGATGACCACGACGGCAAAGCTCACCGCCATCACCGCGAGGTTGCGGAAAAACAAGAACAGCAGCACCAGCGTCACGACGAGGGCCGCCCCGATGAACCACCCCACCTCCCCCTTCACCTTGTTCGTCATCTCCGTGCGGATGAACGGCAACCCGCTCAAATGCACCTCGATTCTGCGGTCCTCCGACCACGCATCCACCAGCGCCGTAACCTCCTCGACCACCGTTCCCCGCTGCTCGGAATTGAACTTTGCCGGATCGAGGAACACCATCATCAAGGTGGCGTCGCTGTCCTCCGTCCACAGCAACCCCCGGTAAAAGGGCAGATCCCGGATCGCCCCCCGCGCGCTGTCGACAAACGCCGCAGACGGCCTTCCCCCGACCGCAAGCGCCCCGTCCGGCAGGACCGGCACGAGCCTGAATTTCCGCTCCACCGTGTCTTTCTCGAGCCGGTAGGCGTGGGTCAACGAAAACACCGAATCGATCAGCCCCGCCTCGCCCTGTTTCGCATCGAAGGCCCGGATGGACTCGGCCAGTTCATACCACGCTTGAAATCCGTCCGGCGTGCGGAGCTTCGGGCTGTCCGTGCCGATGACCAGCACGCTGCCCTCTGCTCCGAAGCGCTCGAGAAACTGCTCGTGGGCCAGGTAGGTGGGGTGGTCGGCGGGCAGCAGCCCGCCAAACGTGTACTGCAGCCGAATGTTCGGAATTTGGACCCCGAGAAACACGGTCAACGCCCCCAACACCGCAAGCAGCACGTTCCGCTGGCGCAGGACGAGGGAGGCAATTCGATTCCACATGGCGCGGGCAAAGTAACTGCAAAACCCGCCACAGCCCCGCCGTACTTTTGCGCCCATGGAACAGTTCGACGTCGTCGTCATCGGCAGCGGCCCGGGGGGCTATGTCTGCGCCATCCGCGCAGCGCAGCTGGGCCTGCGGACCGCCCTCGTAGAAAAGTACCCCACGCTCGGCGGCACCTGCCTCAACGTGGGCTGCATCCCCTCGAAGGCCCTCCTCGACAGCTCGGAGCACTACCATCAGGCGGCCCATGTGTTCGCCGCGCACGGCATCCACACCGGCGGGCTGCAGCTGGACTTTCCCGCCATGATCGCCCGCAAGGCCGGTGTCGTCAAGGACACCGTGGCGGGCATCGACTTCCTGATGAAGAAAAACGGCATCACGGTGCTCCGCGGCGTCGGCTCCTTTGTCGACCCCCACACGGTGCGGGTCACTCCGGCCGAGGGCGAAGCCACCGAGCTCCGCGCTGAACGCGTGGTCCTTGCCACCGGTTCGCGCCCCGCGGCACTGCCCTTCCTCGCTCCGGACAAGCAGCGCATCATCACCTCCACCGAAGCGCTCTCCCTGCCTGCGCTGCCGAAGTCCATGGCCGTCATCGGCGGCGGGGTCATCGGGCTCGAGCTGGGCAGCGTCTATGCGCGGCTGGGCACTGAAGTCCACGTCATCGAATACCACGACGCGGTGCTGCCGACGATGGACCGGACGATGGGCAAGGAATTGATGCGTTCGATGAAAAAACTCGGCGTGGCGTTCCACCTCGAACACCGGGTGAAAGGCGCGGAGCCGCACGCCGACGGCGTCGTGGTGACTGCGGACGACAAGGCGGGCAAGGCGGTGCAGTGGGAGGTGGACTACTGCCTGCTGGCCGTGGGGCGCCAGCCCTACACGGAGGGCCTGAACCTCGCCGCTGCCGGGTTGGCCACGGACGAGCGGGGCCGGATTCCGGTGGACGAACACACGCTGGCGACGGCCGTTCCGCACATTTATGCCATCGGAGACGTCGTGCGGGGGGCCATGCTTGCGCACAAGGCGGAAGAGGAAGGGGTGCTGGTGGCGGAGGTTTTGGCAGGCCAAAAGCCCCACATCGACTACCGGCTCATCCCAAATGTCGTCTACACCTGGCCGGAAGTGGCGGCGGTCGGCGACACGGAAGAAGCACTCATCGCTGCCGGCACGCCCTACAACGTCGGCACCTTCCCCTTCAAAGCAAGCGGGCGCGCGCGCGCCTCGATGGATACGGACGGGCTCGTGAAGGTGCTCGCGCACAAAGAAACCGACGAGCTGCTGGGCGTGCACATCTGCGGTCCTCGCGCCGCGGACATGATTGCCGAAGCGGTGGTGGCCATGGAATTCAAGGCCGCCGCCGAAGACATCGCGCGCATCTCGCATGCCCACCCGACCTTCACGGAGGCGTTGAAGGAGGCCGCGCTGGCCGCAACGGGCAACCGCGCGCTGCACATCTGAACTGCCGCCGCCGATGGCACGCCCCCTGCCCGACCTCGCGGAGTTGGCGGCCGATGAGCCGCACCTGACGTTGCTGTTCGACGAACGGCCTGAAGGGCAGTGCCTGCTCGCCGTGGGCTGCCGGAAGTCGTTC
>Ga0172372_10004693_pt1 | contig 19321 bp, 11 predicted proteins | sample LakKiv5m_2_FD_114544 | JGI IMG/M metagenome (GOLD analysis project Ga0172372, IMG submission 114544) | Freshwater microbial communities from Kabuno Bay, South-Kivu, Congo - kab_092012_9.5m | ecosystem: Environmental > Aquatic > Freshwater > Lake | place: Democratic Republic of the Congo...
GGACGTCTACGAGTCGGACGAGCTGCGCGCGAGCAACCTCGCCAAGGGCATCGAGGCCATCGGCGTGGGCCCGGGTTGCGAGATCGAGCGGGCGATCATCGACAAGAACGCCCGGATCGGCGCCGGCTGCAACATCCGCGGCGCGGTGGACCGCCCGGACGCCGACGGCGACGGCTGGTACGTCCGGGACGGCATCGTGATCGTGCCGAAGGACGCCCAGCTCAAGGCCGGCACCGTGGTCTGAGCGCGGGCGCGCGCCGATCGGCGCCGTACCGCCCGCTCGCCCGCGCGCGCCTCGCTACTCGCGGCAGAGCGGATCGTCGTAGCAGTCCTTGTCGTCGCAGTCGACGTAGCCGTCCCCGTCGTCGTCGACCTCGTTGGTGCAGTCGGCCTCCTGGCCCTCGCAGGAGGGGTCCGCCGCGCAGTCGGGGTCGTCGCAGTCCTGGCGCTTGTCGCCGTCGTCGTCCGCGCCGTTGGTGCAGTCCGTCTCGGTGCGGACGCAGTCGAGCGAGGTGTAGCAGTCGGGATCGGTGCAGTCCTCGTAGGTGTCGCCGTCGTCGTCGACCCCGTTGGCGCAGTCCTCGACCGCGGTGTTGGTGGCTCCGGTGTCGTCTTCCTTTCCGGGACAGGCGAGCAGCAGGGACGCGAGGGAGAACATCAGCAGGCGAGTGACCAAGGGGGCCTCCATTCGACGGATGGTAGTCCGTCCGCGGCCGACGTCAATGCAAGGGACGCAGGGGCGCACACATGCGCTCGATCGTCGGCATGTGCGGCGTGAGCTCGTTCATCGTCCAGTCCATGGCCCGGGTGAGGTCGGAGGCGCCGGGGACCAGGTTCAGGGGCGAGAGCGTGCGGTCGAGCGGGAAGTAGAGGTTGGCGTAGGTCAGGTTGCGCTGGACGTTGGGGCGGACCAGCTGCTGGATGGGGAAGTACAGCGGCTTCGAGAGGCGCGGCGAGAAGCAGTCGAGCGCGACGATGTAGGCATCCCGCCGTCCGATCCGACCCGCCATCACCTCCTGGTAGGCGGGGCGCACGGGCAGGTTGTTCACCATGCCGCCCTCGACCAGCCGGGTGATGCCGTAGCGGGCGTAGAGCGTGTCGAGCAGCGACTTCATGCGCTGGTCGTCCCGGAGCACGTCGTAGTGGATGAGCCCGGGGATGGACGACGAGAACCCGGCCGCGTCGACGATGTCGGCCTCCATCGTCTCGGGGTCCGCCCCGAAGACGACCTCGTGGAGCAACTCCTCGTTCGCGAGGAACTCGCGGAAGATGTTGGCCATCACCGCGACCTGCGCCACGTGCGAGGTGCGGGCCCGGAAGCCCGGGGCCACCGCCTGGTCGAGCGCGTGCTCGTACCAGGAGAGGTCGTGCTTGAGCGCCTCCACCCCGATCCCGGTGGTGACGACGAGGAGCGGCACCTCCAGGTCGCGGAAGGTGAGCGGTCGGCCCTCGGGCGAGTGGAAGAGGCTCCCGATCGAGGCGCGCAGGTACAGCCGCAGCGTGGCCGGGAGCCCGTAGCGCGAGTCCATGTCCAGGACGCGGAACACCTTCTCGAAGGAGAGGCGCTCCGAAGCGGCCATCAGGGCGGCGCCGTCGAAGACCCGCCGCCGCGCGCGGAACATCGCCAGGAGCGCCCCGATGCTGGTGCCCGCCACGAGCTCGGGCTGCAGGCCGCGGCGATGGAAGAGGGTCCACGCCCCGGCGTAGCCGTACCCGGCCCCGCCGCCTCCCCCGCAGGCCACCACCAGAGGGCGGGTCGTGACCTCGGCCTCCAGGCTCTCCTCGTCGAGCGGGAGGTGCACGAGCACCTGGCGCCGGCGCTCGCGGGTCTGCGCCACGAGCCCGGGGAGCTCCCGCATGGCCCCCCAGAGGCTGTGGTCGTCGAGGAGGTGGGGCGCGAGCTTGTGCCGGACCGTCCAGGCGTGCTGGGTGAGGAACTCCCCCAGGTCCACGTCCTCCCCGGAGCGGGCGCGCACGAGGCCCAGCTTGGCGAAGCGGACCACGTAGCGGAGGGCGTCGACCGCGGTGTCGTGGAGGTCGCCCGGCGAGGCCAGGGAAAGGCGCACGATCTCTGCCTCGAGCGCCTCGAAAGGCGCACGCTGCTCACGAATACGGGCGACGTCGGGGGTCACGGACAGGGGAAACCTGGGCTTATGGGCAGACCAGGGCGCCCCAGGCGTCCTCGTTGTTGTCCTCGTAGCACTCGTCGATGTCCGAGAGCGAGGTGGAGTTGCCGCCGTCCACCAGCACCCGGATGTCGAAGAGCGGGGTCGGCACGCCGGTCAGCTCGATGCTGACCGAGTCGGTGCGGACGCCCTGCCCGATGCCCACCACCCAGTCGTAGGTGGCGAGGATGACCTGACCGGTCGCCGTCTCACCGACGATCTCCACGGTGATCGGGTCGGTGACGTCGTTGTAGCCCTGGTTGCCCAGGCTGAACCACACCGTGACGTTCCCGGCCTCACACTCCACGTTGCAGACGTCCTCGACCCGCGGGAAGAGGTCCGGCCCCGAGTACCCCACGCCCGGGGTGAGGTCGCCCGAGCGGAAGTTGTTGTAGGTGAGCCAGTTGGTCTCCTGGTACCGGGGGATGGAGCCGTCGTCCTCGACGTTGGTGATCGAGTAGCCGTGCTGGTTCCAGATGCGACGGCCCTTGCGCCAGCTCGCGTCCGCGTCCTGGAACACGGTCACGCCGGTCATGCTCCCCCAGCTGCCCGGGGTGTTGCACACGGCGATGTCCGCCGAGTCGTCCCCGTTGATGTCGGCGATGGTGGGGTACTCGAGCCAGGTGTTGTTGCTGTGGTAGGTGTCCTGCATCTTCACGGAGCCGTCCGCGCCGTTGAAGACCCACACCCAGCGCTCGTCGGCGTAGACCACGTCCGCGATGCCGTCGCCCTCGAAGTCGAACACCGAGCTGCCGGTGTTGCCGGAGCTGGGGTCGGTGGTGCCGGTGTACTGCCAGAGGATGGAGCAGTCGGTCTCGAACACGGTGTAGGTGCTGTTCGCCGCGACCCCCACCTCGGCCTCGCCGTCCCCGTCGAAGTCGGCGACGGTGGGCGGACCGCCGTAGCTGCCCGTGGCCATCGGGATCGCCGCCGAGCAGAGCGTGGTGCCGTCGTCGTCCATCACGCGCATGGACGCGTCGCCGGTCACGACGATCTCGCCGTACTCGTCGCTGTCGAAGTTTCCGACCGCCGGGTAGCCGTCCCGCTCGGAGCTGGTCCAGAGCGCGTTGCCGTTGATGTCGTAGATCGCGTTGCCGGCGACGAGCTCGAGCTCGCCGTCCTGGTTGATGTCCACCGCGAAGGCGCCGCTGCCCACGTTCGACGAGCTCCCCCAGCCGGAGGTGCCCTGGCCGAGGCGGGAACCGGAGCTGTCGTAGATGCACGCCCCGATGAGCACCTCCGGGCTCCCGTCCGCGTCCATGTCGGCGATGCCGGGCGAGTCCGAGGTGTTGTCCATCGCCGAGCAGTCGGTGGCCGACCAGACGCTGTTGCCGGCGTTGTCGAAGACGTGCACCCCGCCGGAGATGGCGGCGATCACCTCCACGATGCCGTCACCGTCGAGGTCACCGCAGGCCGCCCCGCCGGTGATCTGGATATTGCCGCTGCCGGAGTTGCCCCAGAGCTCGGTGCCGTCGCTGCCGTCGATGGCCCGCAGCACGCCGGGGCTGTAGGTGATGATCACCACGTCGCCGATGTCGTCGTCGTTGTAGCGGCCGTCCCCGTTGTCGTCGGTGAGCGGGCAGACGATGGGCTGCATCATGCAGCTGGACGACGAGGTGGTGCTCATCGTGAAGGTCTGGCGGTCCCAGAGCACCTCGGGGGTGAAGGTCCCCACGGTCTCGCCCTCGGAGAAGCACTCCGGGAGCTGGGCGATGGTGCCGCCGGGGAAGAACTGGTCGTCGCACTGGGGCGGGTCGGTGGGCGTGGTGGAGGTGTCCGGCGGCGGCTCCGAGTCCGTCTCGGTGGGGACCGAGTCCACGGTGCCCGAATCGAAGGGCGGCGGATCCTTCTCGTCGGTCCCGAGGTTGTTCTCGATGCATCCAACCGCGAGGACGGTCAGCAGGGGCAGGGTGGCTCGCATGTCCGCATCATACGTCGGACGGGGCCCGACGTGACCCGAAAATCACCGCGTGGTCGGCCACGCCGACGAAGCGCAGGGGGCATTCGCGGGGGTCCGCCCTCGGGAACTCACGGACAGAGGTTCTCGTTCCACCAGGCCTCGTTGTTGTCCTCGATGCACTCGTCCACGACCGAACGCCCGGAGTTGTTCCCGTCGTCGATCTTGGCGAACACCCGCGCCAGGCCGTCTGGGACCGGGTCGATCACGAACTGCACGGCCTCGAGCTCCATCGCCGCCGCCATGGTGTCGGTGATGGTGTAGGCCTCGAGGATGCGCGTGCTGCCGTCGTCCATCTCGCCCATCAGCTTGAGCTCGACGTCGTCCTCCACGTCCGCGAACCCGGCGTTCCCGGGCTGGACCCACACGTAGAGCCGGCCGTCGGCGCACTCGTCGAGGCAGACCTCGGCCACGTCCACCACGAGGTCCGGGCCCGAGTAGCCCTCGCCGGGAACCAGATCTCCCGAACGGAAGTTGTTGTAGGTCTCCCAGTTGCGCGCGGCCACGCGCGGGATGGACCCGTCCGGGTTCACGTTGGTGATGTGGTAGGCGTGCTGGTTCCAGATCTTCCGACCCGGCATCCACGAGCCGTCCGCATCGCCGAACACGTGGATGCCCTTGTGCGAGGCGGTGTAGACCGTGTTGGGGACGATGATCTCCGCCTGGCCGTCGCCGTCGGCGTCGGCGATGGAGGAGTACTCGAGCCAGGTGGCGTTCGAGTGCTCGGTGCTGGAGAGCTTGGTGGAGCCGTCCGGCCCGGAGAACACCCAGAGCCGCGTCTCGTCCGCGTAGACCGCCTCGGCGATGCCGTCGCCCTCGAAGTCGAAGACCGCCGAGCCCGTGTTGCCCGAGGACGCGTCCTGGGTGACCGTCTGCCAGTTGACGCTGCAGTCGCTCTCGAACACCGAGTAGCGGGCGCCCGAGGCGAGGGCGAACTCGGCCTGGCCGTCACCGTCGAAGTCCGCCACCGTTGGCGGACCCCCGTAGTAGCTGCTCGACGCGCCCGGGACCGAGGCCTCGCAGAGCACCCGCATGTTGGCGTCCTGGAGCCGCACCCGCCCCTGCGACATGACCACGATCTCCCCGTCGGCGTCCGCGTCGAAGTTGCCCACCGCCGGGTAGCCGTCGGTGGAGGAGTTGGAGGCCTTGATGGACCCGTCGCGGTTGTAGAGGGCGTTCCCGGTGACGAGCTCCATCTGCCCGTCCCCGTCGATGTCCACCGCCACCGAGGCCGTGCCGACGTTGGCCCCGTCCACGCCGCCCTTCCCCCGGGTCCCGCGCCCGACGATGTTCCCGCGGTAGTCCAGGATCGCGCTCCCGATGATCACCTCCGGTCGGCCGTCGGCGTCCATGTCGGCGATCGAGGGCATGTCGGCGATGCCGTAGATGTAGGAGCCCAGGCTCGTGACCTGCCACATCTGGGCGCCCGTGCGGTCGTACACCGCGACGCCGGAGGTGAGCGCGACCACGATGTCCGTCCAGCCGTCGCCGTCCACATCGCCCAACGCCACCCCACCCTGGCCGGAGATGGGCACGCGGCCGTTGTTGTTGGTGATGGTGAGGATCTCCGCGCCACCGTCGCCGGAGACCACGCGCACGTCCCCGTAGGTCCAGTTCGACGAGTTGTAGGTGATGAACACGATGTCCGGGACGTCGTCCTCGTCGGCGTCCCCGTCCCCGTCGTCGTCGGTCAGGGAGCCGACGGCGGGCATCATCATGACGTCGGTGGAGGTGGGCACGGTGCTGAAGCTGTCCTTCCGCCACTCCACCACCGGGGTGAAGGTGCCGACCGTGGGCCCCTCGGTGAAGCACTCCTCGGACTGGGCCAGCGGCCCCGCCGGGAAGCTCCGTGCCTCGCAGGAGTCGGGGTCGGTGTCCGTGGTGGTGTCGGTGTCGGTGGAGGTGTCGGTCTCGATGGTGTCGGTGGCGCTGTCGCCCCGCTTGCCGGCGTCGTCCGCCTTCGGGTTGAGCTCGTAGTCCGAGCACCCGACGAGGAGGACCAGGGGGAGCGCGCGCGTCATGAGGGATCCAGGGAGGCGTCGATCGTAGCAGACCCGGAGGCGGGAGCGCCTGCCTCTCGCGCGAAGAAGGCGCGCACCCAGGGCCCGGGGCGGCGGTCGCGGTGGATCGACCAATCCGCAGGGAGATACCTTGCGAACTGGTGGCGGACGAAGCGCTCGCAGACGAGGACCACCATCCCGCGCTCCTCGGGCCCTCGCACCACGCGCCCGGCGGCCTGCACCACCCGCACCATGCCGGGTACGACGTAGGCGAGGTCGAAGCCGTCGTCCCACCGCTCCTCGTACCAGGCCTGACGGAGCAGGCGCTCGGTGGAGGGCGGGGGGAGCGCCGGACCCACCACGACCGCGGCGCGCAGAGCCCCGCCGGGGAGGTCGACGCCTTCGGCGAAGGAGCCGCCCAGCACGGCGGCGAGGACCACGGGCGGGCCGCCCGCCGCGAGCCGATCCAGCACCGCGGCGCGATCGGCGTCCGTCGCGTCGGCCTCCTGCACGATGAGCTCGCGGTCGGCGGGGAAGGTGCAGGCCCCCACGAGCTGCCGGAGGTGCTCGTAGCTCCCGAACCACAGCGCCACGTTGCCCGGGACGGCCGCCACCACCTCCTCGAGCACCGCCGCCACCCGCGCCCGGTCCCGCTCGCGCCGGCGGAAGGTGGTGGAGACCCCCGGCACGACCACCACCCCCCGGTTCTCGGGGGGGAAGGGCGAGGCGACGACCAGCTCGTCGGTGCGGGTCGCGTCGAGGCCGCAGCGCTCACGGTGGAACCAGGCCGGGGCGAGGGTGGCCGAGAGGCTGACGCTGGCGTGCAGGGCGGCGAAGCGGGGGCCGAGCACTCTCGACGGGTCGCGGCAGCAGAGCCTCAGGCCCTCCGGGGTCCACAGCGCCACCGTCTCCTCGCCGGCGCGCTCCAGCGCCTCGGCGAAGGCGAAGACCGCGCGCGCGAGCCGGATCCAGGCGTCGTCCCCCGTCTCGTCCGCGTCGGGGTCCTCCAGGCGCAGGCGGGCGTGGTCGAGCCCGACCTCGTCCACGCGGTCGCGCAGGTCCGCCCACCGTGGGGGGTCGAGCTCGACCAGGAGGCAGTCGCTCAGCGGCTCCCGGGCGCGCAGCTCGGACTCGAGGATCTCGTCCCGGATGACCCGCGCCAGCCCCACGAGAGCGCCCCAGCCGGGGCGCTCGGGGTCGGCGAGGACGGCGTCGGCGAGGGCGACCGGCAGGGACGGGGAGCCCCACTCGGCGGCCCGCTCGGGGAGCTGGTGCGCCTCGTCCACCACCAGCACCCAGCCCCGGTCGGCGGAGAACAGGCGGCGGACCGTGGCGTCCGGGGAGAGCGCCTGGTTGAAGTCGCCGATCACCAGGTCGGCCCGGGCGGCCCAGTCGAGCGCGAGCTCGTAGGGGCAGAGCACGTCGGCGCGCGCCTCCTCGGCGAGGACGTCCGGGCTGGGCGTCCCGATGGCGGCGAGCCGCTCGTGGACCCCTCCCTCCACCCGCTCGTGGTAGCCGGCGGCGTAGCGGCACACCTCGGGTCGGCAGTCCACCACCCCGTTCAAGCACGCCTTCTCCCGGGCGCGCAGGGTCACCGAGCGGAGCGGGGTCCCCCCGGCGGCCATCGCGGCGGAGGTGGCCTCCACGACCCGCTGCTGGGTGGTGCGGGCCGTCGCCCAATAGACGCCGAGGCCATGCGCCGAGGCCGCACGGACCACCCCGGCCATCACCGCGGCGGTCTTCCCGATCCCGGTGGGGGCGGTGAGCAGGAGATGCCGCCCGGCCCCCACCGCGGTGGCCACCGCGGCCTCGATCGCCTCCTGGCCCGGCCGCCAGGCCCGATGGGCGGGCACCGTCGGGCTGCCCCGCCGCCGGGTCTGCCAGGACAACCAGGCCTCCCGGGCCCGGACCAGCCGGTCCAGGCGCGCGGCGAGGACCTCGCCCAACCCGGGGTCGTGGGGGACGGTGACGAGGCGCTCGCACCCGTCGAGCAGGGAGACGACCCGGAGGCGGCCCACCGGGGCCGGCAGGCGCAGCACGCCCGCCACCCAGACGTAGACCGCCAGCTGCGCCTCCCACTCCGGGAACGCGGGTATCCGGTCGAGGCGGGCCGCGTCCAGCGCGGTCGACTTCACCTCTTCGATCACCGTGCGTCCGTCCTCCTCCTCCACCCCGTCGATGCGACCGTGCACGGTGCAGGTCCAGCCGCGGACCACCGAGGTCCAGCGGATGGGGACCTCGGCCCGGAAGCCGTCGCCCCGCTCGGCGGCCGCGGCGCGATGCACCGCCTGCCCGGCCTCGGCGCGCGCCCGGCGGGAGAGGGCCACCGCGGGCCGCAGATCGCGCTCTCCGGCGTCCAGCAATTCGCGCACCGCCAGGTCCAGGGTGCGGGCCAGGTCGTCGTAGCGCACCGCCCCGACTACCCCGGCGCCGGTACCCCCGGGAGGGGGGGGACTGGACAGATGCGCAAGGGGTGACTACCTGTACAGGCAAGGGCGATGTACATCGCTCCGTTCCAGGTTCGCGGGTTCGGGAAGCGGGTCATGGTCATGTTCCTTCCCTCCCGAATGCGGCCACGCCGCACGTAGTCCACGTTGAACTTCTCTGAGCTCTCTCTGCTTCCTTCCCTGCTGCGCGCCGTCGAGGCCGCCGGGTACGTCACCCCCACGCCCATCCAGGCGCAGGCCATCCCCCCGGTCCTCCAGGGCCGCGACCTCTGCGGCATCGCCCAGACCGGCACCGGCAAGACCGCCGCGTTCGCCCTTCCCATCCTTCACGCCCTCGCCACCCGGCCGGGCGCCCGCGGGCACCGCGTGCTCGTCCTCGCCCCCACCCGCGAGCTGGCCGCCCAGATCGGGGAGACCTTCCGCGCCTGCGCGGCGCACCTCCCCGGGCTGCGCGTCGCCGTGATCTTCGGCGGCGTGGGCCAGTCTCCGCAGGTCCAGGCGCTCCGCCAGGGCACCGAGATCATCGTCGCGACCCCCGGTCGCCTGCTCGACCTCGTCGGGCAGGGGCACGCCCGCTTCGACGCCGTGGAGCACCTCGTCCTGGACGAGGCCGATCGCATGCTGGACATGGGCTTCCTGCCCGACGTCCGGCGGGTGCTGAAGGTCGTGCCGACCCGCCGCCAGACCCTGCTCTTCTCCGCCACCATGCCGCCGGCCATCGCCGAGCTGGCGCGCCAGATCCTCCGGGATCCCCTCACCGTCTCCGTCGCGCGGCCCAACACCGCGGGCGAGCGGGTGGAGGAGTCGGTGCGGCTCGTCGCCAAGGCGGACAAGCGCCACACCCTCGTCCAGCTCCTGCGGGATCCCTCGGTGCGCCGGGCGGTGGTGTTCACGCGCACCAAGCACGGGGCGAACAAGCTGGTCAAGCACCTGCAGGACGCCCGCATCGTCGCCGAGGCCATCCACGGCAACAAGTCGCAGAGCGCGCGCGAGCGGGCCCTGGGCGGCTTCCGCAGCGGTGAGCTGCGCATCCTGGTGGCCACCGACATCGCCGCCCGCGGGATCGACGTGACCGACATCTCCCACGTCATCAACTTCGACCTCCCCGCCGAGCCGGAGACCTACGTCCACCGGATCGGGCGCACCGCCCGGGCGGGGGCCTCGGGCGTCGCGATCAGCCTGTGCGACCCGGAGGAGCGCGGGCTCCTGCGGGACATCGAGCGCCTGCTGAAGCGCCCCATCCCGGTGGCGGCGTAGCCTAGCCGGCGTCGTCCTCGCCCACCCAGGCCAGCGCGACCCGCTCGACCAGCGTGTCGGCCTTCCGCGGGGCGATCCGCAGCGTCTCGACGACGACGGCCTCGGGCGCGAAGCGGGCGGCGATCTCGGTCGCCCCCTCCTCCACCTCGGCGGCGAGCGCGGCCTTGGCCTGCTCCACCGCCTCGAGGTCGTCCTGCGCGGAGGCGATGTCCCCCCGCTCCCGTACGGTGCGGGTGGCCGAGCGCGCCGAGCTGGCCGCCTTGGTCACCGCCGAGCCGCGCCCGCCGAACAGGGCCGAGAACAAGGTCGTGCCGAAGGAGATCGCGGTGTCCACGGTGGCCGCCTGGGCCTGGGCCTTCTCCTTCTCCACCCGCGCCTCCGCCTTGCGACGGCGCTCCTCGAGCGTGGCCAGCTTGGGCGCCATCTTCGCGCGCAGCGCCTCGACCGCCGCGTCCCGCTGCTCGCGGGCGGCGAGCGCGACGCGGGCCCGGAACGCGCCCTCGGACTCGCCCGGCTCCAAGACGAGCCCCACCGCGCGCCGCAGCTCGAGCACCTGCCCCTGCTGCAGCCAGCTCGTCGCGGCCTTCTTCCACTCCGCCGCCGCCTGCTTGCGCGTGGCCGCCGGAGGGAGCGGATCCCACGCGCCCTCGGCCGGGGCCGCCCGAAGGGGGCCGGCGGGGGTCGACGCGGCCCAGTCCACGGTGTCCGCGAGCGGCGCCACGAGCTCCATGTCGCTCCACCGGTCGACGCCGGCGCGCGCGTCGACGTGGTGCAGCCGGACCTTCACGTACACATGGGGGCGCCAACGCGTCCCCTCCCCCAGGTACACCTCCTCCAGGCCGACCGGACAGACCGGCCGCCCCCCGCCGGCGGGGGCCGAGGGGGCCTTGGGCGAGGCGGCCGCCGGGGCGGACGCCGGCGCCGAGGGCCTCGCCGCCGCGAGTCGCCCCAGCTGCTCGCGGGTGAACGGCCCGCGCAGGTAGGAGAGGGTCTGGCGGGTGTGGAAACGTCGGGGTGCGCCCGCGTGCACGCTGTGGAGCAGGAAGACGCGACTGCCCAGCCCGGCGATCATCGCGTCCAGCTCGGCCCGATCGGGCCCGCCCGCCGCGGCCTGGAGCCCGTCGAGCAGGCGCGCCTTGTCCCGCTCGGTCTGGAGCCGGCCGACGAACCAGGTGCCGCAGTTGGCGAGGCCCTTGTAGTCGAGGTCCACGGGGTTTTGGGTGGCGAGCACCACGCCCAGGCCGAAGGCACGCGCCTGCTTGAGCAGCGTGAGCATGGGGCCCTTGCTGGGCGGCGCCGCGCTGGGGGGGAAGTACCCGTGGATCTCGTCCATGAACAGGAGCGCCCGGAGGCTGCTCGTCCCGCTCTGCCGCCGCATCCACGCCACCACCTCGGCGAGCAGGGTGGAGACGAAGAACATCCGCTCCGCGTCGGAGAGGTGGGCGATGGACACGACCGAGATGCGCGGCCGTCCTTCGGGGGTGTGGAAGAGCCGCGCGATGTCCAGCGGCTCCCCGCGCGTCCAGGCCGCGGCGGTGGGCGAGGCCAGGAGCGCGTTGAGCGACATGACCAGCGCGAAGCGCTCCTTGCTCGGGTAGAAGCTCTCGAGATCGAGCACCCCCAACTGGGTGAAGGGGGGGGCCTGCACCGCCCGCACCAGATCCGCCAGCGCGAGATCGCGCTCCTCCGCCCACGCGAGGGTGAGGATCTGCGTGAGCAGGAGGTGTTCGCGGGAGCGGAGGGGGTCCGCGTCCACGCCCACCAGGCCGAGGAGCGCCGAGACGGTGGTGGCCACGCGCTCGGCCAGGGCCTCGGGCTCGAGCCCGCGCGGCGCCTCGAAGGAGCGGAGGACGGCCAGCGGCAGGCCCGCCGACGAGCCCGGGGTGTACACGGCCACGTCGGCCGCGGCCCGGAACCGGCCCACACGCGCGAGATCCTGCCCGCTCGCGGTCAGACCGTCGCGCCAGCGCTTCGCCGCCTCCTGGGCGGCGGCGTCCACCGTCTGACCCTTGCGCGCCGCCTCCTCGGGATCCACCCAGGGCGCGAAGTCCCCCGGGGCGAGGTCGGGGAACGCCAGCGCGAGGTTGGCGAGGTCGCCCTTGGGGTCGATCACCAGGGCGGGGATCCCGTCCAGCGCCGCCTCCTCGAGGAGCGCGACCGCGAGGCCGGTCTTGCCGCTCCCGGTCATCCCCACGACCACCGCGTGGGTGGTGAGGTCCTTCGAGGGGAGGAGGATCGGCTCCGGGGCGGGCCCGCCATCCTTGGAGAGCTGTCCTAGGTAGAGCGTGCCGAGGGCTTCGACGTCGAACATCTGCCCTTCTAGTCGACCGGCCCCCCCGGCGACACCCCCGGCTGACAGCCGGGTGTTAGGCCAGCGGCTCCTCCGGAGCTCCGATGGACGCATGGGATCAGCTCACCGCACGCCTGAACGAGCTGGACGCGCTCGCGGGCGCCGGCGCCGCGCTCGAGTGGGACCAGCAGTGCTACATGCCGCCCGGGGCCGCGGCCTCCCGCGGGGTCCAGAACGCGCTCCTCTCCAAGCTCCACCACGAGCGCTTCGTGGCACCTGAGGTGGGCGGGTGGCTCGACACGCTCGAGGCCGCCGACCTCGACGCCACCCGGCGCGCGGCGGTCACGCAGCTGCGGCGCCGGTACCGGCGGGCCACGGTGGTCCCGAGCCGCCTGGTGGAGGCCCTGGCCCACGCCCGCTCGGAGGGCTTCGCCGCCTGGGTGGACGCGAAGGGCAAGGACGACTTCTCCCTCTTCGAGGGCCCGCTGCAGCGGCTCCTGGACCTCGTCCGGGAGCAGGCTGCGCTCTACGCCGACGGGGCGGCCCACCCCTACGACGGGCTCCTCGAGGACTACGACCCCGGCTCCACGGTGGCCGAGCTCCGCCCCATGTTCACCCGGCTCGCGAGCGAGCTGAACAGGCTCCTGGACGCGCTCGCGCCCCTGGCGCACCCGGAAGGGACGGTCCCCCCGGTCGACGAGGACGGGCTCCGGCGCCTCTCGGACCGCCTCCTGCGCGACCTCGGCTTCGACCTGGACCGGGGCCGCCTGGACCTGGCCGAGCACCCCTTCACCACCAACCTCGGCGTGGGCGACGTGCGCCTCACCACGCACCTCCACCCCGAGAACCTGCTCGCCACGCTCGGCGGCACCATCCACGAATGCGGCCACGGCCTCTACGAGCAGGGCCTGCCCGACCACCTCGCCGGCACCTGGCTGAACCGCGCCGCGGGCATGGGCCTGCACGAGTCCCAGTCCCGCTTCTGGGAGAACTTCATCGGCCGCTCCCTCCCCTTCTGCCGGTACCTCGTGCCGCGCATGCAGGGGATCTGGCCCACGCTCCGCCTCACCCCGGAGCAGCTGTACGCCGCCGCCAACCGCGTCGAGCGCTCGCTCATCCGCATCTTCGCCGACGAGGCCACGTACAACCTCCACATCATCGTCCGCTTCCAGCTCGAGCTCGGGGTCCTGGAGGGCCGCCTGCAGGCGCGCGACCTCCCGGAGGCCTGGGCCGAGGGGTACCGCCAGGTGGTCGGCGTGGTGGCGCCGTCCGCCCGCCAGGGTGTGCTCCAGGACGTGCACTGGTCGAGCGGGCTCTTCGGCTACTTCCCCAGCTACACCATCGGGAACCTCTACGCGGCCTCCCTCGGCGCGCGGCTGGAGGAGGAGTTCCCCGACCTGTGGGACCAGGTCGAGCGGGGTGAGTTCGGGGCCATCCTCGCCTGGCTGCGGCGGAACGTGCACCAGAAGGGGGCCTCCGCCGACGCGCCGGTGATCTTCCGCGAGGTGGTGGGCGAACGCGACCCCGTCCAGGACCTGGTGGACCACCTCTGGCGCCGCCAGGGCACGCTCTACGGGGCCCGCCGCATCGTGTAGGATAGCGCCATGCTGCTGCTCATCGGCTCGGGACTCGCGGCGACGCTGACGGTGGGGGCGTCGGGCTTCGGGTCGGTGGCCGCCGCGGTCGCGGCCGCCTCCTCCGGCGACACCGTGGTGGTGGACCCCGGCACCTGGGCGGGCGGCGTGGACTTCGGTGGCAAGTCCATCGAGCTCCGCTCCCGGGACGGCGCGGAGAGCACCTTCCTCGAGGGGGGGGGATGGGTGGTCCTCCAGGCCGTGGCGGGGGAGTCCGGGGTGGTGGTGGACGGTTTCACGATCCGGAACCCCGGCGGCTACGGGATCTACGTCGAGAACGGGGCCACGCTGAGCCTGCTGAACTCGGTGCTCTCCGGGATGGGCACGAGCTCCAACTACGGCGGGGCCTTCACCATCGGCACCGGCTTCGGCGTGGTGGAGGACTGCCGCTTCGAGGACAACGACGCCGGATGGGGCGGCCACCTCTACCTGGGGTCGGGCTCGCTGACGGTGCGGCGGAGCACGCTGGACACGGGGAGCGCCGTGTACGGGGGGGCGATCTACCAGAGCAGCGGCTCGCTCCTGGTGGAGGACAGCAGCTTCACGGGGAACGTGGCCAGCGTGCACTCGGGCGCGATCTGGGTGGGTGGCTCGGCCGTGCTCGACGCCACGGAGCTGACCCGGAACAGCGCCGCCGGCGGGTACGACGGGGGCGCGGTGCTCCTCGGCGGGGGCGCCAACCTGGTGCTCGCCGGCGGGAGCTTCACCGACAACCTCGTCACGACCTGGGAGACGGGAGGGCACCACGGGGGCGCGGTGGCCGTCCCCTCCGGCGGCACGCTCACGGTGGACGGCACCTTCTTCGACGGCAACCAGGGCTACTACGGGGGCGCGATCTACGCCTACGGGGCCACGGTGGACCTGGCCGCGGCGAACTTCGACGGGAACTACGCCTACTACGGGGGCGCGATCCTCGAGCTCTACAGCGCGGTGACGGACGCCGGCTCCACCTACCACGCGAACACCAGCCTCTACGGCGGCGGCGCGGTCTACTCCAACGGCGGGTCGGTCTGGACCAGCAGCGGGTCCCAGTTCAGCGAGAACCTCGCCCAGTACAGCCACGGCGGGGCCTTCGTGGCCTACTACGGGAAGTTCGACTTCACCGACACGCTCTTCCAGGAGAACATCGCCTACTACAACGGCGGCGGCCTCTACCTGACCCAGCTGTACCAGACGGCCAGCTGCACCGGCTGCACCTTCGACCAGAACGAGGGGGTGTACGGCAGCGGAGGCGGCCTTTACGCCTACTACGAGGCCGACCTCGTCCTCACCGACAGCGTGTACACCGACAACCAGGCCACGGGGGGAGGCGGCCTCTACGCCTACTACGGGACCGACATCACGGGCTCCGGCCTCACCTTCGACGGGAACCAGGCCACCTCCTACGCCGGGGGCGCGGTGAGCCTCACCGGCGGCTCGAACGACACCTGGCGGATCACTGGCAGCACCCTGACCGACAACACCGCCGGCACCGACGGCGGCGGCATCCTCGCCGCCCAGGGGGTGGCGCTGACCCTGGACGATGTCTCCCTCCTGCGCAACTCCGCGGGCGACGAGGGCTTCGGCGGCGGATTGGCGGCCGCGGGCACGACCCGGGTCACCGTGACCCACTCCACCCTGGCGGGGAACGTCGCGCGCTACGGCGGCGGAGCCTACGTGTCCGACGCCAACTCCGGGGGCACCTGGACCAACGACCTGCTGGTGGAGAACACCGCCGCCATCGGCGGCGCGCTCTGCCTGGTCGACTCGGTCCGGCAGACGGTCTGGAACAACGACCTGCTCGGGAACGCGGCCACCGAGGGGGGCGGCGCCCTGTGCCTCACCGGGGTCCAGGCGGACGTGCGCAACAACCTCTTCGGGTGGACCACGGCGGGGCCCGCGGTGGAGATCTGGGCATCCGAGTCGAAGGGCGAGGCCACCTTCGGGTACAACGCCTGGCACGAGAACCCCGGGGGCAACGCCGCCGAGGGCAGCGGGGACCCGGCCGGCGCCCCGGGCTCGGTGGCGGGGGACCCTCGCCTCGTCGCCTACAGCCGCAACGGCGTGAGCGACGACGACGTCTACACCCCCTGGACCGACAGCCCGCTGCTCGACGCGGGCGACCCGGAGATCCTGGACCCCGACGGCGGCCCCTCGGACATCGGCGTGACGGGAGGCCCCGAAGCCGACCCGACCGACGCCGACTCCGACGGGTACCCGGGCCGCGTGGACTGCGACGACGCCAACGCCTCCGTGAACCCCGCGGCCTTCGAGACCTGGTACGACGGGGTCGACTCCGACTGCGGAGGGGAGAGCGACTACGACCAGGACGGCGACGGTGCCGACAGCGCGGACCACGGGGGGACCGACTGCGCCGACAGCGATCCGACCGTGACCACCTGCGCCGAGGACACCGGCAGCCCCGACACGGCGAGCGAACGGGACACCGACACCACCGTCGGAGGCGGCTGCGGGTGCGCGACCGGCGGCCCCACGTCGGCCGCCGGCATCGCGCTGCTGTCCGGGATCCTCGGGCTCGCCCGGCGACGACGCGCGCCGACCGGGCGTTGACCCGCCGCGCTCAGTTCTTCTTCAGCTCGACGTCGAGCTCGATCTGCACTTCCTCGCCCACGAGGTAGCCGCCGGAGTCGAGGCTCTTGTTCCACACCATCCCGAAGTCCTTCCGGTTCACGACCCCGACGGCCCGGGTGCCGACCTTCACGTTCCCCCAGGGGTCCTTGTACTCGGCGGAGAAGGGAGCCACCTTCAGGGTGACCTCCTTGGTGATGCCGCGGATGGTCAGGTCCCCGACCAGCTCGAAGGACCCGTCCTTGCCCACGTTCTTCACCGACTTGGAGACGAACTTGAGCGAGGGGGAGGTGGCGACGTCGAAGAAGTCGGGCGACTTGAGGTGCGTGTCGCGGTCGGCGTAGCGGGTGTCTACCGAGTTGGCGTCGATCTCGGCGGTCACCTTGGTGGCCGGGAGGTTCGTGGGGTCGAACTCGACCGAGCCGCTCACGCCGCCGAACTCGCCGCGCACGGTGGTGACCATCATGTGCCCGACGGCGAAGCCGACGCGGGTGTGGATGGGGTCCACGGTGAAGCTGGCGGCGAACGCCGGGGTGGAGAGACCGGCCAGCAGGACGAGCGAGACGAGGCGAGACATGGAGACTCCTTGAGTCCGGTCAAGCTACGACCGCGCCCGGGGCGGGACAGCCCGCCGGGACGGGCAGGACTGTTCCACCAGTGGGACGATCAGCCCCGGAGCACGCCCGGGATGGGGCTCACGCCGGCAAGGAACTCGGCGGGGTCCACGTCACAGAGCTCGAGCAGCGTGGCCCCGAGCGCCGAGGCGCTGATCTGCACGCCGTTGTCGTCCAGCTCGCCGGTCGTCGGGTCCACCGAGCGCCCGTAGTAGAGCGAGTCGTAGCCGCCCACCACGCGGTTGCCCGACAGGCCGGGCCCCGTGAACAGCACGCTCGTGTAGGGCCAGTGGTCCTTCCCCTCCCCCGCGTTGAGCTGGGGCGTGCGCCCCATCTCCGAGAGCACCACCACCACCGTCTCGTCGGCGAGGCTGCCGCCGAGCTCGCCGGGGGTCGCCGCGAGCTGGTCCATGAGGTCGTTCAGGCCCGAGAACAGCATCTCGAAGTTGAGCGACTGGTACAGGTCGTTCGCGACGTGGGTGTCCCAGGAGTAGTAGCTGAACGACAAGGTCACGCAGCGGGACACCGCCTGGGCGAGCGCATCCACCGCGAGACGCGCCTGGGCGCTGAACGAGCTCGCCGAGCCGAAGTCCACCACTCCCTGGAGGTTCTTCAGGTCCATCGACTGCCCGGTGGAGGCCGCGAAGGCCTCGAACCAGGCCGCGTCCTTGCCCCCGGCGGCGGCCGCGGCGGCCGCGGCGGCACGCCGGTCCAGGTAGCGGTCCATCACGTCGCCCGCCCGCGTGGACGGGGCCCGGGTGGGGGTGTCCGACCAGCCAAGGACGTCGCCCGAGAGGAGGCCGGCGAGCTGACCGGAGGAGCCGGTGCGGGTCACCGCCGAGCCGAGCGCGCCCGGGAAGCTCGGTCCCGCCACGACCATGTGGGGGATCGGGTACGCGTCGGCGCGGGCCGCCCCGAGGATGGCCGGCCAGTCCGAGGAGCCCTCGGAGGTCGAGCCGGTCATCTGCCACTTCAGGCAGTTCTCGTGGGCGATCGACGGGACCAGGACGCCCTTCACCACCACGGAGCGGGCGAAGTGCTTCTGGAAGTACGACCGCACCGCGGGCCGGTCCTCGTGGTCGGTGAAGGCCACGTCGCCGAAGCTGGAGAGCCCGGCGTCGCGCTCCATGTCCACCGCGGGGTTGTCGAACTCGGTGGCGAACACGCGCGTGGGATCCCACCCGCCGTAGTTCACCACGTAGATGAACTTCAGCTGGCTCGGCGCCACCTGGGCCGCCATCGCGCGGCGGACCGGTGCGATGAGCCCACCGACCGCGCCGGCGCCGCCCATGTGGAGGAGAGTGCGTCGCGAGAGCATGGGCGCTCCGTCAGTAGGTGAGGAAGAGGGGATCGCGCAGGAGCACCGCCAGCACACCTTCCCAGGCGGCCGCGGGGTCGTGCTCGACGGCGTAGAGGTCCTCCCACAGGGCCAGGTTCGCCTCCACCTCGGGGCCATCGGCCTCGACGTGGGTGGCGAAGAGCCGGAGGTGCAGCAGCTGGAGCTGCCGGACCATCAGCTCACGGTCCGTGCCGGGCATCTCGGTGAACCCGATCTCGGTGAACAGCCGGGCCGATTCCCGGTCGGCGCGGTCGGCGGCGACCACGTGGTGGGCCGCGCCCTCGGCGAGCCGCTGCTGCACGAGGACCAGCGTGGCGGTGGGCGCCCGCGCCGGGGAGGTGACGAACTGACCGTCCACCCCGCCGGCGAGCGTGCGCAAGCCGTAGGTGTCGGTGGTGAGCATGTCATAGCCGGCGTACTCGAAGCGGAAGCCGGTCAGGTCCTCGACCGAGCTGGCCAGGAGCTCGGGCGAGACCATGCGCCGCCCCCCTTCCGACGGGGCCACGCGGTACGCCGGATCGAGCACCACGCTGCGCCAGAGCGACCGCAGGGTGAGCCCGCCCGCCTCGAAGTCGGCGCGCCGCGCCAGGAGGGACTCGGTGTCCTCGAGCGTCGTCTCCCGTTGGAGGAGCCCCTCCCACACGCGCTCCACCGCGCAGCTCGTGAGCCGCGGGTCGTCCGCGAGCTGCCGGCCCAGGTCGGTGAGCGTGAAGCCCGGATCGCCGTAGTAGGCGGGTCCCACCCCGCCCGCGTAGTCGTCCCACAGGGACTCGCGTTCGGCGTGGTAGCTCGTGGTCTCCGAGGGGCTCGTGTAGTCGTAGTAGAAGAAGCCCCAGAAGTAGGCGGCGAGAGGGTCCAGGCTGTAGTGGCAGGCCACGCAGCCGGGGTTGTTCGCCAGGGCGTCCTGCAGCGCGTCCCCGTCGAGGATGTTCACGTTGCGGTCGAATTCGATGGGCTTGGAGAGGTAGTCGGTGCACAGGAGCGCGCGGGACACGGCGTTGGCGCGGCCCCGGTTCGCGTTCGAGAAGCTCGACATGTAGCGCCACCAGA
>Ga0172372_10004695_pt1 | contig 19313 bp, 17 predicted proteins | sample LakKiv5m_2_FD_114544 | JGI IMG/M metagenome (GOLD analysis project Ga0172372, IMG submission 114544) | Freshwater microbial communities from Kabuno Bay, South-Kivu, Congo - kab_092012_9.5m | ecosystem: Environmental > Aquatic > Freshwater > Lake | place: Democratic Republic of the Congo...
GCCTGGGGTTGCAGCTTGCGCGCAAAGGCGGCGCGAATGTCGGCCACGCTGACCTGGGCCACCTGCTTTCTCCAGGTGTCCAGATAGTCCAGCGGCAAGCCGTTCCAGGCGATGTTGGCCACGTTGCCCAGCAGCTTGCGGTTGCTGTCAATCAGCAGGGCAAAACCGCCGATGAGGTTGTCCTTGGCCGCCTTCAGCTCGGCTTCAGTCGGGCCGTTGGCCACGAAATCGGCCAGCACCTGACGCAACACCTTGACGGCTTGCTCGGCCTGGTCAGGGCGCGTTTCCAGGCCGATGGTGAAGGCCCCCGCGTGCAGCCCGGGGCCAAAGGCGCTGTAGACGCTGTAGCTCAAGCCGCGCTTTTCACGCACCTGATCGGTCAGGCGCGACACAAAGCCGCCGCCGCCCAGGATGTAGTTGCCCACCGTCAACGCAAAGTGGTCGGGGTCAGCGCGCTTGTAGCCGGGTTGGCCGATCAGCACGTGCGCCTGTGCCGACTTGAACGGAATCTTCAAGTCCGCGGCCTTGGCCAGCGCTGCCACCTCGGGCAGCTGGGGCAAGGCCGCACAGCCTTGCGCACCAGCACGGTCGACCAAGGGTTTCAGCAATTGCTGCACCAGCGCGTCGGCCTGGGTGCGGTCCACCGCGCCGACCACCGTCACCTTGGCGCGACAGGACCGGATCAGCGCGCGGTAAAACGCCTGCATGTCGGCCACGCTGATGCGCTTCAAGGTGTCTTCGGTGGTCTCATAGCCATACGGATGGCTGCCGTAAACCGCCTGTGAGAACGCGCGCCCGGCCACCGTGCCAGGGCGGGTGTTGGCCTCTTGGATAGAGGCCACCAGCGACTCGCGCTCGCGCAGCCAAACGTCTTGCGGGAACGTCGGGTTGGCCAGCTGGCGCGCCGCCAGTTGCACGGCGCGCGCCAGCAAATCCGGGTAGGTGAGCGTGCGCAGCGAAAAGCTCATGCGGTCGGCACCCGCATGGCCGCCAAAGCTGGCACCCAGATCAGCCCACGCCTCACCCAGCGCGTTTTCGTCCAGCGCGGCCTCGCCCGCTGCGCCCGCACCAACGCCTTTGCTCACCATCGTCGCGGTCACGCTGGCCAGACCAGCCTGCGCGGCTGGGTCGCGGCGGCTGCCAGCGTCAAAGTCCAGCTGCACGTCCAGCATCGGGATGGCCGGGCTTTGCACCAAAAATACCTGTGCGCCAGAGGCTTGTGTCCAATGGTCGATGGGGATGGCCGCCCCTGCGTCTTGTATGCAAAAAAGGGTTATAGCCCCTAAGAATAAAGGGCGAATAGCTCTGTTTATCATAGTGATCCTGATCGCTTTAACGGGCTCAGTGACGCATACCGGCAGCGGCCGGGCGGGGCTTGCGGTTGGCGTCCACCGGCTGCGGCAGCAGGTGCGCCACGGTCAGCTGGTCGTCGCCAAAATAGCGCGCTGCCACTGACTGCACCTGCGCTGCGGTCACGCCGCGCAGGCGCTCGATCAGCCGGTCGTCTGCGTCCACGCCCCAGCCCTGCACCCACTGCGACCCCAGCTCGCGCGCCTGGTTAAAGAGCGAATCGCGCTTGAACACCTGGCTGGCCACCCACTGCGTCTTGACGCGCGCCAGCTCGGCTTCGGTGACGCCTTCTTTGGCAATGCGCTGCACCTGCGCGCGCAGGGCACGCTCCACCTCGTCGGCCGATTTGCCCGCTGCGGGCACGCCCATCAGCATGAACAGCTGTGGCCCGCGACCCCACAGGCCGTTGTCCGAGCCGACGCTGTCGGCCACCTTGCCCGGCCCTTGCGTCAGCGCGCGCTCCAGCCGCGCGCCCTGGTAGCCGTCCAGCACAGCTGACAGCACCGTCAGCGCCAATGCGTCTTCATCGTCAGCGCTTTGCGCCGCCCCGGTGGGGTTGAACGACGGCACCTTGAACGCCAGCACCACGTTGGCTTGCGATGCCGGTGCCTTGAACGCCAGCCGCTTCATGCCCGCCTGCACCGGCTCCAGATGCGGCTTGCGCGCGGGCACGCTGCGCGCTGGCAAGGTACCGTAATATTTTTCAGCCAGCGCACGCACCTGATCCACATCCACCTCACCGGCCACCACCACCGCAGCGTTGACTGGCACGTACCAGCGGCGGTAAAAATCACGCGCGTCGTCGGGGGTGAGCGCGTCCAGATCACTCATCCAGCCGACGATGGGGCGGCGGTACGGTGCCGTCACAAACGCGGTGGCGTTAAGTGCCTCGTGCAGCAGGGCGACGGGGTTGTCTTCAGTGCGCATGCGCCGTTCTTCCTTGACCACCTCGAGCTCGCGCTTGAATTCATCGTCAGGCCACTGGTTGTTGGCAAACCGGTCAGACTCCAGCTTCATGACGTCTTCCAGACGCGCGGCCGGAATCTGCTGGTAGTAGCCGGTGTAGTCGTGGCTGGTGAAGGCGTTTTCGCGCCCGCCCAGCGCAGCCACCCGGCGTGAGAACTCACCCGCAGGCACAGTAGGTGTGCCCTTAAACATCATGTGCTCCAGCACGTGCGCCACGCCCGAGCTGCCGTCCACCTCATCCATCGACCCCACGCGCACCCAGACCATGTGGACTGCCGTGGGCGCACGCCGATCGGGCTTGACGATCAGCGTCATGCCGTTGGTCAGGGTGAACTGCTGCGCGGCCTGCGTTGTGGCAACGGGTGCGGCCCGCGCACTGACCGTAGCCAGCACTATCAACCATAAAAAAACAAAAATCCGAAAAATTTGAGGATGCCAAAGTTGGCGGTGGGTGTGTCGTTTCATAGAATGCATTGATACCACGAATCACCCAAATGTTCAGTTTTTTCAAGAAAAAGCCCCAGGCGGTTGTGACCCCTTCAGCGCCTGAAGCGGCGCCAGCCGCTACGCCCGAGGCTGCACCGCAGCAGCGCCAGTCCTGGCTATCGCGGCTCAAGGCGGGCTTGCGCAAGACCGGCGCCAGTATCTCGTCGGTCTTCACCGGCGCGCAGATCGACGACGCGCTGTACGAAGACTTGGAAACCGCCCTGCTGATGGCCGACACCGGCGTCAAGGCCACCAGCCACCTGCTGGAAGACCTCAAGCGGCGTGTCAAAGCGTCTGGCACCACCGACCCGGCAGCAGTCAAGGGGCTGCTGGTCGACGCGCTGACCGAGTTGCTGGCGCCGCTGCAGAAACCGCTGGAGATCGGCCGCTTCAAGCCCACGGTGATTATGGTGGCTGGTGTGAACGGCGCGGGCAAGACCACCTCAATCGGCAAGCTCACCCGGCATTTATCCGGATCGGGTGCCAGCGTGTTGCTGGCCGCAGCTGACACCTTTCGCGCAGCCGCGCGCGAGCAGTTGGGCGTGTGGGCCGATCGCAATACGGTGGACATCATCAGCCAGGACGGTGGTGACCCGGCGGCGGTGGCGTTTGACGCGGTCAGCGCCGGCAAGGCGCGTGGTCGGGATGTGGTGCTGGTGGACACGGCCGGACGCTTGCCCACGCAACAGCACCTGATGGAAGAACTGCGCAAAATCAAGCGCGTGGTGCAAAAGACCGGGCCGCTGACTCCCTCAAGCGGCGACGCGCCAGCCGACGCCGGCTTGCCGCCGCATGAAGTCTTGCTGGTCATCGATGGCAACACCGGGCAGAACGCGCTGCACCAGGTCAAGGCGTTTGACGATGCGCTGGGCCTGACCGGACTCATCGTCACCAAGCTGGACGGCACCGCCAAAGGTGGCGTGCTGGCGGCCATTGCACGCGAGCGTCCTGTACCGGTGTATTTCATCGGCGTCGGCGAAAAGCTCGAAGACCTGGAAACTTTTAGTGCGCGCGAGTTCGCGCAGGCCTTGCTGTCATGAGCGACCTTGTTGGCCAACTGGCAGACCTGACCGCGCTGCGTGACCGCCCCTCCCTGGACACGGCTCTGGCAACCACGTTGAACGACCTGCTGCCGTGTCAGCGCATCACGATTGCCCGCTGCGTTGGACCAGAAGGTAACGAACGCTGGCTAAATAGCAGCGACCTGCTCGACGGTGTGGAACAAATCGGAGACGCGCACAGTTGGACCGAACTGGAAGATCTGCCCCGTTTTGGTCAGTATCCCGTGCGCCAACAAGTACTGGCGCAACGTCAACCCGTGCTGGCCCCAACGGCCTCCGATCCCCACGTCTTTCCACTTTTCAGCACCAATGAAAATGCGGCAGTGTTGGAACTGTGCTGTAGCCATACGCTGTCAGCCGAGCAGGTCCGCCTGGTCGACGGCATCCTGCGGCTGTATCTGAATTTTTGCAATCTGCTGGACTATGGCGAACGCGACGCACTGACTGAATTGTTCAACCGGAAAACTTTCGACCGGGCTTTCATGAGGGCAACCTTGTCACCTGTTCCGGCCGCTGCACCGGCAGCGGCAGACGACCGGCGTCACCCTGCGAGGGATGAGTCCTCGCGCGGTGCCAGATTCTGGCTGGTGATGCTGGACATCGATCATTTCAAACACGTCAACGACAACTTCGGCCACCTGATCGGAGATGAGGTGTTGCTGTTGTTGGCGCGCCTGATGCGCCAGACCTTTCGCATCCACGACCAACTTTACCGATTTGGTGGTGAAGAGTTTGTGGTGCTGATGCGTTGCCCGCACCGGGAACAGGCACATAGTGCGCTGGAGCGTCTGAGGCAAGCCACCGAGACCTATCGCTTCTCGCAAGTGGGCCACATTACTGTCAGCATTGGCTTTACCGAGGTGCGTCATGGTGACTCGCCCAGCAGCGCCATTGAACGGGCCGACAAGGCCGTGTACTATGCCAAGGAGCACGGTCGCAATCAGGTCTGTGGGTTTGAAGAGCTGCAGGCTCAGGGAAAATTGGCTTCCGAGCCGGAAAAGGTGGGCGACATCGAACTGTTCTGACGCAGACGTCGCAAATTTACAATTTCAAGCGCTTGTTTCAGGCTTGACCGGGGCAAACGCTTGCTCACGTAGTACATTCGAAACTATGAGTACTGTGTTGATGCCGTTGAACGAGTCCTCCGACAATACGTTGCCGGGATTGGGCCGTACACTGGTCATGGCCGGCAAGTTGGAGCAAAAGGCAGCGGAAGACATTTTCAATAGAGCGAAATCCAAGCGTACCAGCTTCATTGCCGAAATGACAGGCTCGGGCGCGGTTTCTGCGGCAGATCTGGCGCATACCCTTTCACTGGCCTTTGCCGTTCCGCTGGTTGACCTGAGTGCCATCAACCCAGAGTTTCTGCCCAAAGGATTACTGGACAACAAAATTTGTCAGGAATTCCGGTTGGTTGTGCTTGGCAAACGCAACAACCACCTGATTGTCGCCACGGCCGACCCGTCCGACCAGGAATCTGCCGACCGCATCAAATTTTCCACACGTCAAAGTGTTGATTGGGTGGTCGCGGAGTACGACAAGTTGCTCAAGATGGTCGCTGCCAACTCGGTTACCGCCAGTGAGTCCATCGACAATATCATCGGTGACGATTTCGAGTTCGACGAACTGGTCTCGGAAGCGTCCATCGACAGCGCGAACGTCACCTCGGCCGAGGTGGACGACGCCCCGGTCGTCAAGTTCCTGCACAAGATGCTGATCGACGCCTTCACCATGCGTGCGTCGGACCTGCATTTTGAGCCGTACGAGCACAACTACCGCGTACGTTTTCGCATCGATGGCGAACTGCGTGAGATGGCGTCACCCCCGATCGCCATCAAAGACAAGTTGGCCTCTCGCATCAAGGTCATCTCCAAGCTTGACATTTCGGAAAAGCGGGTTCCTCAGTACGGCAAGATGAAGCTCAAGTTGGGGCCTGAGCGCGTGATTGATTTCCGTGTCAGCACCCTACCCACGCTGTTCGGTGAAAAGATCGTCATCCGCATCCTTGACCCGAGCAGTGCCCGCCTGGGCATTGACGCACTGGGGTACGAGGCAATTGAAAAAGAACGTCTGCTCAACGCCATCAATCGACCCTACGGCATGGTGCTGGTCACCGGCCCCACAGGTTCGGGTAAAACGGTGTCGCTCTACACCTGTCTGAACATCCTCAACAAACCCGGCGTCAACATCGCTACGGCCGAAGACCCCTCAGAGATCAATTTGCCCGGGGTCAATCAGGTCAATGTCAACGAAAAGGCTGGGCTGACCTTTGCGGTCGCGTTGCGCGCCTTCTTACGCCAAGATCCTGACATCATCATGGTCGGCGAAATTCGCGACATCGAGACCGCCGACATTGCCATCAAGGCTGCTCAAACTGGTCATTTAGTGCTATCAACTTTGCACACCAATGACGCACCGTCAACGTTGACCCGGATGCGCAACATGGGTATTGCGCCTTTCAACATTGCCTCCAGTGTGTTACTCATCACCGCGCAGCGATTGGCGCGGCGCCTGTGCCAGGTCTGCAAGAAAGTGATCGACATTCCGGACAAGGCGCTACTTGAGGCGGGCTACAAGAAGTCAGAGCTGGACGGCAGTTGGAAACCCTATCACCCCATCGGATGCAATGCCTGCAACAACGGGTACAAAGGTCGCGTTGGGCTGTATCAGGTGATGCCTATCACCGAGGAAATTCAGCGCATCATCCTGCGCGACGGCAGTGCGCTTGAAATAGCCGAGCAGGCCAGACGCGAAGGTGTCAAGACACTGCGCGAAGCGGGTCTTGAAAAGGTCAAGGCAGGGCTGACATCACTTGAAGAAGTACTGGCCGTTTCCAACGAATAAACCGCGGGCACACACACCTTATGGCTACTGAAAAGTTGAAACCCACCAAGGAATTTGTCTTCGAGTGGGAGGGGAAAGACCGCAACGGCAAGCAAGTTCGCGGAGAAACCCGCGCCGCAGGTGAAAACCAGGTGCAGGCAGCACTGCGGCGCCAGGGCATCGTTTCGATCAAGCTCAAGAAGCGGCGCATGAGCGCTGGTCGTGCGATCAAGCCAAAAGACATGGCGATCTTCACCCGCCAGTTGGCAACCATGATGAAAGCAGGTGTCCCGCTGCTGCAGGCGTTTGACATTGTGGGCCGTGGCAACCCTAACCCAAGCGTCACCCGTTTGCTCAACGACATTCGCAGTGACGTGGAAACCGGAACCTCACTGTCGGTCGCGTTCCGCAAATACCCCATGTACTTCGACGCGTTGTATTGCAATCTGGTTGAAGCCGGTGAGGCCGCCGGTATTCTGGACCAGTTGCTCGATCGGCTGGCGGTCTACATGGAAAAGACCGAAGCGATGAAGTCCAAAATCAAGTCGGCGTTGATGTACCCGATCTCGGTGCTGATCGTGGCGTTTGTGGTCACCGCAGTGATCATGATTTTTGTCGTGCCGTCATTCAAGGAAGTGTTTTCCAGTTTTGGCGCTGATCTGCCAGCGCCCACGCTGGTGGTAATTGCCATGAGCGAATTTTTTGTGCAGTACTGGTGGCTTATTTTCGGTGGCATAGGTGGAGGGCTGTACTTTTTCATGCAGGCGTGGCGACGCAATGTCAAGGTTCAGCATTTCATGGATCGACTGCTGTTGAAGATGCCGGTTTTTGGCGTCCTGGTAGACAAGTCTTGCATCGCCCGTTGGACGCGCACGTTGTCGACCATGTTTGCCGCCGGTGTGCCGTTGGTGGAAGCGCTTGATTCAGTCGGCGGAGCGTCCGGCAACTCAGTCTATGAAACGGCCACCCTCAAGATCCAGCAGGAAGTCTCCACCGGCACCGCGCTGACGGCAGCCATGACCAACACCAACCTGTTCCCCAGCATGGTGCTGCAAATGTGCGCCATCGGGGAAGAATCCGGGTCTATCGACCATATGCTGGGCAAGGCAGCCGATTTCTACGAATCCGAAGTCGACGACATGGTGGCCGGAATCTCCAGCCTGATGGAACCCATCATCATCGTGATTCTGGGTACTGTCATCGGCGGTATTGTGGTTGCGATGTACCTGCCCATCTTCAAGCTGGGGCAAGTGGTTTGATGCTGGTTGTCACCGGCTTCGATGCAGCACTGAGCGGGTTGCTGGGACTGTTGATTGGCAGCTTCCTCAACGTGGTGATCTATCGGCTGCCGGTCATGCTGGAGGCGCGCTGGCAGGCCGAATGTGCCGAATTGAGCGGAAAGCCCGCGTCGACCGGGGCCCATTTCAACCTGATGGTGCCGCGCTCGCGCTGCCAGTCTTGCTCGCACACCCTGTCGTGGTTCGAGAACATCCCGGTACTGAGCTATGTGCTGTTGCGAGGGAGCTGCCGACACTGCCGGGCGTCGGTGAGCCTGCGCTACCCGACCATTGAGCTAGCCACGGGCGCACTGTTTTTCTGGTGCGGCTGGCGTTGGGGTATCAGTGCAACTGGGTTGGCCTGGTGTGGATTTGCTGCAGCATTGGTCGCAGCGGCCATGATCGACTGGGACACAACCTTGTTGCCTGACGACATCACGCTGCCGCTACTGTGGGCGGGCCTGATCGTTGCAGGTCTTAGGGTGACGGACGTTTTGTTGCTTGATGCGCTGTGGGGTGCCGTCGCAGGATATCTGTCTCTGTGGCTGGTGTACTGGGGTTTCAAACTCGTTACGGGCAAAAAAGGCATGGGATTTGGTGACTTCAAGCTGTTTGCGGCGTTGGGGGCCTGGTTCGGATGGCAAGCCCTGATTCCGATCATCCTGATGGCATCGGTCATCGGTGCCTTCGTAGGCATTGCCATGAAAATGTCCAGCCGGTTGCGCGAAGGCGGCTACATTCCTTTTGGACCTTTTCTGGCAGGTGCCGGATTGACCGCCATGTTGGCGGGGCCGCGGGCAATTCTGCACACCATCGGGTTGTGATCCATGGCGCGGACCATGCGCTGGGGCCTGACGGGGGGCATCGGGTCCGGTAAGAGCACGGTCGCAGGCCTGTTACAGCGGCTGGGCGCCGCAATTATCGACGCCGACGCGATCGCCAAGTCTGTCACCGCAACCGGCGGGGCTGCCATCAAACCCATCCGCGACGCTTTCGGGGCCGAATTCATCGACGCCACCGGTGCCATGGATCGTGCGCAGATGGGCAAGCTGGCCTACGCCGAGCCAGAAGCTCGCAAGCGGCTTGAGGCCATCATCCACCCACTGGTGAGCGAGCAAACCTGGCAGCAGGCAGCCGCCGCAGAGGCAGCAGGACACCGTCTTTTGGTCTTTGACGTCCCCTTGCTGGTGGAGTCGGGGCGCTGGCGCGAGCGGGTCGATCGTGTGCTGGTCATTGACTGCAGCACCGAGACCCAGATCGCCCGAGTCATGGCCCGCAACGCGTTGAGTCGGGCCCAGGTTCAAGAAATTCTGGCGGCACAAGCCGGGCGCCCGCAGCGACTGCAGGCGGCCGACGCAGTGATCTGCAACGACCACATCGCACTGGACACCTTGGCTGCACTGGTGAGGCAGTTGGCGCACCACTTCGGGCTATCATCACCCCACTTGACAGCCACCGAAACATCAGCGTGATTCTCTACGAATACCCCCTGCAAGAGCGCATTCGCACCTATTTGCGCTTGGAACACCTTTTCAACCGGCTGGGACAGCTGATGGTGCGCGTAGACGCGCTGGATCACCACTTTGCGCTGGTGACCTTGTTCGAAATCATGGACGTTGCTGCGCGTGCCGACCTCAAGTCTGATTTGTTGAAAGACCTGGACAAGCAAAAGCACACACTTGAGGGGTACCGCGGAAATCCGGCGATTGCGGAAGAAGCGCTCAACCGCGTCATTGCAGATTTTGATCGATGTTTCAACAGCCTGAGCGCGCAGCCCGGCAAGGCGGGGCAATCATTGACAGAAAACGATTGGTTGATGAGTATTCGCAGCCGTATCAGCATACCCGGCGGCACCTGCGAGTTTGATCTGCCGTCGTATTACGCCTGGCAGCACCGCACCGGTGTCAGCCGTCAGGAAGAGCTGCATCAATGGGCTGCTCCGCTGGCTCCGCTGGCTGAAGCGGTACGTCTGTTGCTGAAACTGCTGCGGGACTCAGGGGCACCCCAGAAAGTGGTCGCCAATGCCGGACAGATCCAATACAGCCTACCCGCAGGGCGCACCTTTTTGCTGTTGCGTGTTGCGCTCGGCGCGTCGCTATCGTTGATTCCCGAAATCAGCGGCAACCGCTTGATGGTTGCGGTGCGCTGGATGCGCTTGGGCGATGGCGAGCGCCCGCAACCGGCCACCGAAGACGTGGCCTTTGAGTTGACGCTTTGCGCATGATGCAAGCTGCCCCGGTTGGCGTACCCCCACGCACTGTTGCGTGCCCTGCCTGTGGCGGGCCCAGCGTCTACGCCAGCAGCAATCGCTGGCGCCCATTCTGCTCTGCACGCTGTCGTCAACTTGACCTGGGTGCCTGGGCCAGTGAGCGTTTCAAGATCGCCGCAAGCTCTGAGTCGGCCGTGCTCGAGGACGAACAAGCACCGCGACTGCCCCACTGACGGGTACACCATGACCGACCTTGCCTTATCGCTGCAGTTTGCCGGATTGACCAACGCTGCCCCGCACCGCAGCGCGCTGCCGCGCCACAAGGTTCAACGCTGGCTGCGTGCAGCCATGCAGCGCAATGCAGAGCTCACCGTCAGGGTGGTTGACAGCGCGGAGGGGCAGGCGCTCAACCGCGACTATCGTCACAAGGACTACGCCACCAATGTGCTGACATTTGCGTACACACAAACGCCGGTGGTGTGTGCTGACTTGGTGCTGTGTGCGCCTGTGGTAGCACAGGAGGCGCAGCAGCAGGGCAAGACATTGCAACAGCACTACGCCCATCTGCTGGTGCACGGAGCCTTGCACGCGCAAGGCTGGGACCACGACACCGACGCGCAGGCGCATGCCATGGAACAGCGCGAGCGTGAAATTTTGGCTGGCCTGGGCTTCGACAATCCGTACTGATGCACGACCGGCGTGAGACGACCCCGCGCGCCACGGGGGCCTTCGTTGTCAGGCCAGCCGCTCCAGAATCAGCACAGCGAAGAATCCAAACGCGGCCAGCAACGTCCATTTCAGCACCGTCAACCCCCAGCGCTTGAAGTGCGGATGTCCAGTTCCAATGAAAAATGCGAAGCAGCCGATCGCGCCCAACAACAACAGCAAAATGACCCAGCGAAACAGCAGCATACGGCAGACGTTTACCAGGCCAGCGCGGGTTGCGCAAAACCCTGTGGCGCCAGGCGTTCGTCGTCAAAGGTGACCACGTCCCAAGCCTGAGTTTGTTGCAACAACTCTCGCAACAGGAGATTGTTGAGCGCATGTCCGGAGCGAAACGCGCTGTAACTGGCCAGTAGGGGTTTGCCCAGCAAATACAGGTCACCCATGGCGTCCAGAATCTTGTGTTTGACGAACTCGTCGTCGTAACGCAGACCCCCGGCGTTGAGCACCTTGTAGTCATCCATCACGATGGCGTTATCCAGACTGCCGCCCAGAGCCAAGCCGTTGGAGCGCATCAATTCCACGTCTTTGGTAAACCCGAACGTGCGCGCCCGCGCGATGTCCCTAGCGTATGAATCAGTGCTCATGTTGAAGACCACCCTTTGCCCGGTGGAGTCCACCGCCGGATGACTGAAGTCGATCTCAAAGCTGAGCCTGTAGCCATGAAAAGGCTCCAGCCGAGCCCACTTCAACGCCTCATCCGTGCCTTGGCGCACCTCGATGGGCTGGTTGACTCGAATAAAGCGCCGCGGCACGTTCTGTTGCTCCAGACCGGCGCTCTGAAGTAAAAACACAAATGATGCGGCCGACCCATCCAGAATCGGCACTTCTTCGGCCGTGATGTCCACGTAAAGATTGTCTACCCCCAGACCAGCACAAGCCGACATCAGATGCTCGACCGTATGCACCTTGGCACCACCCGCGCTGATGGTTGAGGCCATACGGGTGTCCGACACCGCCAGCGCGGATACCGCGATGTCCACCGGCTGCGGCAAATCCACCCGCCGAAACACGATACCGGTGTCAGGCTGCGCCGGCCGCAGGGTGATCTCCACCCGCTGGCCGCTGTGCAAACCAACACCGACCGCGCGGGTCAAAGTTTTGAGCGTTCGTTGTTTCAGCACATTCCGATTGTAAAAGTGGCCCCCATGGCCTTGCACCAAGGATGAATTCCGCGGGAAACACCGGGGCAGTGCGCGAAGCCCCGGGGGATCTGCCTGATCAATCCGCCTGCTTGCGCAGAAAGGCCGGAATCTCGTAGTCTTCCATGCCACCACTGGACAGCGCGTCAACCCGGGCCGAAGCCGAGGTGCGGTTACGCCAGACCGCCGGTGGTGCCATGGTATTGAAGTCGATCTTGCTGGCCACCTGCCCCAAACCGCCCGCTGGGGTCACCGTCGCGCCCCCCAGCCCCACCACAGGCGTATCCAGGATCGGCACATTCACCGGGATGTTGTCGGTTCCGGTCCGTCGCACTTCGTTCGCAACGATCGAGATATTGGGCCGACGCCCCGGTCGACTTAACCCCGTTGCGACCACCGTGACGCGAATTTGATCGCCCAGGTTATCGTCGTAGGCGGTACCGTAGATGACGTGTGCGTCGGGCGACGCGTAAGCCCGGATGGTATTCATCGCCAGTTTGGATTCACTCAATTTGAGCGAGCCCTTGGCCGCTGAAATCAACACCAGCACCCCTTTGGCACCCGACAGATCAATGCCTTCCAGCAGCGGGCAGGCCACCGCCTGCTCGGCAGCGATACGGGCCCGATCCGGACCCGCCGCAACGGCCGTACCCATCATCGCCTTTCCGGGCTCACCCATCACGGTGCGGACATCTTCAAAGTCGACGTTCACGTGACCAGGCACATTGATGATTTCGGCAATGCCACCGACCGCATTCTTCAGAACGTCGTTGGCGTGCGCAAATGCTTCGTCCTGTGTTGCGTCGTCACCCAGCACCTCCAGCAATTTCTCATTGAGCACCACGATCAGGCTGTCGACATTCGCCTCCAGCTCGGCCATCCCCTGGTCGGCGTTCTCCATCCGGCGTTTACCCTCGAACTCAAATGGTTTGGTGACCACGCCGACCGTCAGAATGCCCATGTCGCGCGCGATTCTGGCAATCACCGGCGCAGCACCCGTACCGGTGCCCCCCCCCATGCCCGCAGTGATGAACAGCATGTGCGCACCGTCGATGGCTTCCCGGATGTGCTCGACCGCCACCTCGGCAGCTTCACGCGCTTTCTCGGGCTTGCTGCCGGCCCCCAGACCGGTACTCCCCAGCTGAATGATGCGATGGGCATCGCTGGTGGACAACGCCTGCGCGTCGGTATTGGCACAGATGAACTCGACCCCCTGCACCGCACTGTTGATCATGTGCGCCACAGCGTTACCGCCGCCTCCGCCCACGCCGATCACCTTGATCTGGGTACCCAGGTTGAACGTTTCTTCTTCAATGAGTTCGATGGACATATTGCTCTCCTTGCGTTTGGATGGTTAAAAAGGGGTCAAAAAATGCGAAAACGGGACTTGAGGGTGATGGCGACCTGATGCATCGCCATCGTCGAGGTGGGCCGGCACGCTGCGGGTAAAACGTAAAGCTCATGCTCAGAAATTCCCGACGAACCAGTCTTTGATCGAACCAAACGCGCTCTTGACCGAGCCGTTTTTCTGCGCCACCTTAAAGCCGCGCAGCCGGGCCAGCCGTGCCTCTTCCAAGAGGCCCATGACGGTGGCCGCACGCGGCTGCGCCACCATGTCGGCCAGCGCACCGCTGTATTTGGGAATGCCGCGGCGTACGGGTTTGAGAAAGATGTCCTCACCCAGCTCGACCATGCCTGGCATCACACAACTGCCGCCGGTCAGCACCACGCCGCTGGAGAGCATTTCTTCAAAGCCCGACTCGCGCATCACCTGGTGCACCAGGCTGAAGATTTCTTCCACGCGCGGTTCGATCACCCCGGCCAGTGCCTGGCGGCTGAGCATGCGCGGGCCGCGGTCGCCCAGGCCAGGCACCTCCACCTGCGCCTCGGGGTCGGCCAACAGCTGCTTGGCGTAACCGTTTTCAACCTTGATCTCTTCGGCGTCCTTGGTCGGTGTGCGCAGCGCCATCGCAATGTCGCTGGTGATCAGGTCACCGGCAATCGGAATGACTGCCGTATGGCGAATGGCACCACTGGTAAAGATCGACAGATCGGTGGTGCCCGCGCCAATGTCCACCAGCGCCACGCCCAGTTCGCGCTCGTCATCGGTCAGCACACTCAGGCTGCTGGCCAGTGGGTTGAGCATGAGCTGATCGACCTCCAGCCCACAACGGCGCACGCATTTGATGATGTTTTCAGCGGCACTTTGCGCCCCGGTGACGATATGCACCTTGGCCTCCAGCCGGATACCGCTCATGCCGATTGGCTCTTTCACATCCTGGCCGTCGATGATGAACTCCTGCGGCTCTACCAGCAGCAGCCGCTGGTCGGTGCTGATGTTGATCGCCTTGGCGGTTTCGACCACGCGCGCCACGTCGGCGGCAGAGACTTCGCGGTCCTTGATGGCCACCATGCCATGTGAGTTGAAGCCTCGAATGTGGCTGCCGGTGATGCCGGTGTAGATGCGGGTGATCTTGCAATCGGCCATCAGCTCGGCCTCTTTGAGCGCCTGCTGAATGCTCTGCACCGTGGCGTCGATGTTGACCACCACGCCGCGCTTGAGACCATTGCTGGGGGCGACACCCAGACCGGCCAGCTTGAGCTCGCCGCTGGGCATGACCTCGGCCACCACCACCATCACCTTGGCGGTACCGATATCCAGACCGACGACCAGATCCTTGTATTCTTTTGCCATGTTGTCACCTGTTCACTTTGGTTTTACTGTTGCTTGCCACTGTCCAGCGTTGTCACACCCTCCAGCCGCAGCGCGTAGCCGTCGGTGTGACGCAGATCCACCGAAGCCAGTTGTTCCGGCGTGCGCTGATAGCGCGCCACCACCTGGGTCACCGTACGCAAGAAGTTGTCGGCACGTGCAAGCACCTCGGGCACGGCGCCACCACCGAGCTCAACAGCCGTGCCGGTATCCAGCTCGGCGTGCCAGCCGCCGCGCGGGGTGAGTTCGAGCGCGTTGATGCCCAGGTCGAGGCGGGCAAAGTGCGTCTGCAACGTCTGGTACATCGCCAGGACCTGCGCCGACTGCGCCAGCGGCCCGTTCAGCCGAGGCAGGTCTTCGCGGTCGAGTTCACCCACGTTGGCATCAAAGACTTCGCCAAAACTGTTGAGCAGCCGAACGTCGCCGTCACCGCCCCAGAACGCCACTGCCTGATGCTCCTGCAGCGCCACGCGCAGCCGATTGGGAAACTCCCGCTGCACCACCGCCTGGCGCACCCAGGGCAGAACCTCGAAGCTGCGCTTGGCATTGGCCAGGTCCAGCGTAAAAAAAGTGCCCTGCAGACGCGGCAAAACGTTGGCACGCAGCGTGATGGCGTTGTAATGCGTGACGTCGCCCACAATGTGCAAGCCTCGGATGTCGAACACCGGTTGGCGCACCGCCCAGGCCAGCGCACTGGCCAACAGTGCCAGCACGGCCACCCCCAACAGCAGCGCAGCCAGCGCATTCATCAGGCGCACGTCCAGTGGTAATGGGTTCTTGTCGGTCATGCTGTGGCGTAGTCCAGGGTGGCACTTTGCAGAATCTGCAGGCACAAGTCGGCATAGCTGATACCCGCAGCCTTGGCCGACATCGGTACCAGCGAATGCCCAGTCATGCCCGGGCTGGTGTTGACTTCCAGCAAGTAGGGCTTGCGCGTGGCCGCGTCGATCATCACGTCAGCGCGCGACCAGCCACGGCAACCCAGGCTTTTGTACGCAGCCAGTACCAGCGCCTGAATTGCGGCCTCTTCACCCTCGGGCAGACCGCACGGCACCAGGTATTGTGTTGAGTTGGTGAAGTATTTGTTCTGGTAGTCGTAATTGCCGTCGGGCGCGACGATGCGAATGACGGGAAACGCGCGCGCCGTCGCTCCACTGCCCAGCACCGGAACCGTAACCTCGTCGCCGCTGATGAACTGCTCGCACAGCACCTCGTCACCCGTTCCTGCGGCCAGCGCGTAGGCCGCAGCGCATTGATCGGCGTGGGTGACCTTGGTCAGGCCGATGGTGGAGCCCTCACGCGCCGGTTTGACAATCATCGGGCTACCCAGCTCGGCCAAAGCCGCCTGCAGGCCGGCCACACTGTCCACCTTCTTCCACGCGGGTGTCGGCAAACCGTCGGTGCGCCACAGGCGCTTGGTCATGATCTTGTCGATGCCGATGCTCGACGCCATCACTCCCGGGCCGGTGTACGGGATGCCCAGCAACTCCAGGGCACCCTGCACCGTGCCGTCTTCACCAAAACGCCCATGCAACGCAATGAAACAGCGGGTGAATCCGTCTTTCTTGAGCTCAACCAGATCGCGCTCGGCCGGATCAAAGGCGTGGGCACGCACGCCCAAGCCTTGCAAGGCCTGCAACACGCCCGAGCCCGACATGAGCGACACCTCGCGCTCGGCCGAGCGCCCCCCCATGAGCACCGCCACTTTTTCGGTTTTGATATCAAATAGGGTCATAGCCCTTGTCCTTCCTTGGTAGTGCGCTGCACTTCAGAGAGCATTTGAGCCACCTTGGCGCTGACTGCACCGATCGAGCCCGCGCCCATGCACAGCACCACGTCACCGCCTTTGGCGTTGGCCACAACGGCACCGGGCAGGTCGGCAATCTGGTCCACAAAAACCGGCTCAATCTGACCGGCCACGCGCAACGCACGCGCCAGGCTGCGCCCGTCAGCCGCCACGATCGGCGCCTCCCCGGCGGCGTAGACCTCGGTCAGCAAGACGGCATCGGCCTGTGCAATGACCTTGACGAAGTCATCAAAACAGTCGCGGGTACGGGTGTAGCGGTGCGGCTGGAACGCCAGCAACAGACGCCGCCCGGGAAACGCGCCACGCGCCGCCACCAGCGTGGCCGCCATCTCACGCGGGTGGTGGCCGTAGTCGTCGACCAGCGTAAACGTGCCACCGTCCACACTGGGCAAGTCCCCATAGCGCTGAAAGCGGCGCCCCACGCCGTTGAAGTTGGCCAGCGCGCGCAGCACCGCAGCGTCGTCAATGCCCAGCTCGACCGCCACCGCGATGGCTGACAGCGCGTTGAGTACGTTGTGGCGCCCAGGCAGGTTCAGCACCACCGCCAAGTCAGGCAACACCACGCCGTTGCGCCGCTGCACGGTAAAGTGCATTTGCGCGCCTACTGCACGCACGTCCAGCGCGCGCACTTCGGCACCCTCGTCAAACCCGTAGCTGGTGACCGGACAGGTGACGTGCGGCACGATGTCACGCACCGCCGGGTCGTCGGTGCACAAAATGGCGGTACCGTAGAACGGCATTTTGTGAAGAAAGTCGACAAACGCCTGCTTGAGCCGGCCAAAGTCGTGCCCATAGGTTTCCATGTGGTCGGCGTCGATGTTGGTCACCACCGCCATCACCGGCAGCAGATTCAAGAAAGATGCGTCCGACTCATCGGCCTCGACCACGATGTAGTCGCCGCTGCCCAGACGCGCGTTGCTACCGGCGCTGTTGAGACGCCCACCAATCACAAACGTGGGGTCCAGCCCAGCCTCGGCCAGCATGCTCGACACCAGGCTGGTGGTGGTGGTCTTGCCGTGCGTGCCGGCAATCGCAATGCCACGCTTCAAGCGCATCAGCTCGGCCAGCATCAGCGCGCGCGGCACCACAGGAATGTGCGCGGCGCGCGCGGCGATCACCTCGGGGTTGTCGGCGTGAACGGCGGTCGAGGTGACCACGGCGTCGGCTTTGGCAATGTGCTCAGCCGCGTGGCCCACATGGGTGCAAATACCCAGAGCGGCCAGGCGCTGCAGCGTGACGCTGTCGGTCTGGTCCGAACCCGAAATGGTGTAGCCCAGGTTGAACAGAATCTCAGCAATGCCCGACATGCCCACGCCTCCGATGCCGACAAAGTGAATGTGCTTGATCGCGTGCTTCATGCGGTGAGCTCCTCACAGGCGGCCACCAGCCGGTCGGTGGCGTCGAGTTTTTGCATATTTTTGGCCGCCAGCGCCTTTTCTAAAAGGTCAGAGCGCTTCATATTACGTAGCATGTCGGCCAGCTTCTGCGGCGTCAGCTCGGCTTGCGGCACCAGCCACGCGGCGTTGGCGTCGACCAGAAAACGCGCGTTGGTGGTCTGGTGGTCGTCCACGGCAAAGGGGAACGGCACAAACAAGGCTGCCGAACCCACGGCCGCCAGTTCGGTGACGGTACTGGCACCAGAGCGGCAAATCACCAGATCGGCGTCGGCAAAGGCTTGTGCGGTGTCGTCAATGAAGGGCGTCAACTCGGCGCTCACCCCGGCCGCGGCGTAGTTGGCGCGCAGCGCGTCAATCTGCTGTGCGCCGCTTTGATGCACCACCAGCGGACGTTGCTCAGGGGGCAATAACGCCAGGGCCTGCGGCACGGTATCGTTCAAAGCCTTGGCGCCCAGACTACCCCCCACCACCAGCAGGCGCAACGGCCCGCTGCGGCCTTCAAAACGCTGTGCCGGATCGGGCTGGCGCAAGAACGCCGCGCGCAAGGGGTTACCCACCCACTGCGCGCCTTCGATCACATCCGGAAACGCGCAGAACACCCGGTCGGCGACGCGGCTCAACACCTTGTTGGTCAGACCGGCGACCGAATTTTGTTCGTGCAGCACCAGCGGGCGCCCCAGCAACACGCTCATCATGCCCGCCGGGAAGGTGATGTAACCGCCCAGCCCCATCACCACCTGCGGGCGCACGCGCCGGATCACCACCACACTCTGCCAGAACGCCTTGAGCAAGCGCAGCGGCAAAAGCACCGCGGTGGCCAAACCCTTGCCACGCACGCCACCAAAGTCGATGGTTTCTAAGGCAAAACCGTCCTTGGGTACCAGCTGGCTTTCCATGCTGGGGCGTTCGTCACGGCCGCGCCCGCCCAGCCAATGCACGCGCCAGCCTTTGTCACGCAAAGCGTGCGAAACGGCCAACCCCGGGAAGATGTGCCCCCCGGTGCCCCCAGCCATGATCAGGACAGATCGGGTCATACGCGCCCTCCGTGCATGAGCGTTCTGTTTTCCCGGTCCACGCGCAGCACCACGGCGATGGCGATCAGGTTGATCAGGATGGCCGAACCGCCGTAGCTCATCAGCGGCAGCGTCAGGCCCTTGGTGGGCAAGGCACCCAGGTTCACGCCCATGTTAATGAAGGCCTGAAAGCCCATCCACACCGCCACACCTTGCGCCACCAGCCCGGCAAAGACGCGATCCAGCGCAATCGCCTGGCGCCCGATCGACATCATGCGCCGCACTAACCACAGGAACAGACCAATCACCAGCACCACACCGATCAGGCCACATTCTTCGCCGATCA
>Ga0172372_10004696_pt1 | contig 19309 bp, 21 predicted proteins | sample LakKiv5m_2_FD_114544 | JGI IMG/M metagenome (GOLD analysis project Ga0172372, IMG submission 114544) | Freshwater microbial communities from Kabuno Bay, South-Kivu, Congo - kab_092012_9.5m | ecosystem: Environmental > Aquatic > Freshwater > Lake | place: Democratic Republic of the Congo...
AAAAATAATACTATAGCATACTCTAAAAATTCCTTGAACAAACTCCAATTTCTTGCAAACATAAGAGGTGTCAACATACCAAGAACAAACGCATGACTAATCCAAACATTGTCGTGCCAATTGTATCAGTTAATTTTACCTTTGTTCAAAAAATACGTTTTGGGTATCTCTATTTATATCACAACCATAATTCCTATCGCCGCTTCCTACATCTAAACAGTTCCCATTACCCCACCTTAATTGGTGCTCAAATTTTTGAAAGTTGGTGTTTTTGTGAGAACTGCAATTATTTAGTCTCCATGGTCCCCCTCCCATTGTGTCTAAACACTTACCTCCTAAATTCTGGTCTGTTGAAGCACTCCTTAGTTGTCCACTAGCAGGGTTGTAATACCACAATTGATTCGTAGTTGGATTAGTTCCATTATCACAAGTCCAAGCCCCCCAACACCCGTTACAAAATTGATTTGCGTCAAGACAGGTTTGACCGTTTTCCTTCGCAAACCTTAAACGGAATGGTCCTTGCCATCCCTTGGATGCATCTACCATATCTCTACCATTAAGTGTTAAACTATTAGCTGTTAGATTTGTTACATTAGTGTTACCAGCTGTTAGATTTGTTACATTGGCGTTTGGAGCCGTCAACGCCCCATTACCTTTAAGATAAATATTACCACCTTTTAGAAATCTTATCTCTCTATCCCAATCCCAACCGGTATTGTTTAAATTTCTGTTTGCAAATGCAAAATGTCCATCCTGTGATATGGTTTGGATCCATTGATTTCCCATATCAATGTTTCCTGTTAATCTAGTGTTACCAATAGCTGTTAAATTAGTCACATTTGCATTACCTAGATTAGCGTTGCCTACTGTTAAATTAATCACATTAGCGTTTGGACCCTGAAATGTTCCACTACCTTCAAGAACAATATTACCGCCTCTTTGAAATTTGATTTGTTTAGACCAATCCCAATTTGTATTGTCTGCATTTCTTTCAGCAAATACTAAAGAACTGTCTCCAGCTATGTGTTGAGCCCATTTGTTTGCCATGTTCAATATTGAGAAATTAGGTGACACGAGGACACCATCTGCGCCCCAAATTGTTTTTCCTCTAAAGTAATTTGTTGCATCTTGAGATGTATAATCGTTTCCTGGAAGACCTGTTGGTCCCCGAGGTCCTTGTAAAGACGCTGTCCAAGCGGAATCAGCTTTTAACTGATTGCTGATATCAATTTTCATCGTTTCTCTTGAATCTGTCCATAATCTATTTACAACAGTGCGTTTTTCTTCGTCTGTCAACGAATTAAACTGTGTAACACCTGTAGGTCCAAGTGGACCTTGTGGTCCTACTACTTTACCTACACCAACTGTACTTCCGTCTGTTTTTGTTAGAATTAAATTACCAGCAGAGTTAATGTTAGCGGTTGTATACCCGATTCCAGGTTTCCCATCTGTACCAGCTGCACCAGGTTGTCCTGCTCCCATAATTTTATATAATACCTTATATAAATATATTTTTTTTAAAAATTAAGTTTTAATTGTTTGCACCAAATCGTCATTGTGACAAAAAACGCAACAATTACATCAATTGTATAATGATGTCTTGTTAATAATATCAGCAAGGCATTAAGTACATTCAAACCAATTAACAAATTTGTGTTTGTGATAAAATTGTATTTTGCATACAACAATGAAGCCAAGAAAACAATTGCAAAATGACCACTAAATATCTTTCCATAAGCTCCATTAAAAGTGCTCGATGATAATGCATTAGACGGCTCTGGGTCGTCTTTGTATTTTGGCAAAATAGTGACAAATGTTGTAATGTCTCTTATAAAAAATAATACTATAGCATACTCTAAAAATTCCTTGAACAAACTCCAATTTCTTGCAAACATAAGAGGTGTCAACATACCAAGAACAAACGCATGACTAATCCAAACATTGTCGTGCCAATTAGGTAACAATTTATGTGAAATGTCATATACTTTAGGAGTGACTTTGCCATCTTGTATGCGTTTAGTATAATATGTATGACCTGTATTTTCCATTTTCCAGCTAATCCATAGGTGAAATGCTAGATATCCAGCGGTTACAACTAACAAACTTATCATTTCTTAGTTATAGTAAATAAACTAAATTTTTGTGAATGTAATTTATGCGTACTTGAGAACAACAAATGACATTGTGTCTTTCATTTTGATTTTTTTACCAGATTTCAAATGTCTAGATACAGTGCATTCACCTATTTTTAATTTTGCTGCAGCGTCCAAGATTCCATAAAATGTCTCTAAAACTTCATTAGTTTCAAAATCTATTTTTTGTATTGTTTTACAAGGACGTATTTTAACACAACCAGACTTACGTTTAATATCATTTTCTTCGATTTCTTTTATAGTTTTGTCATCAAGTTCTTCTTTATAAGTCAAAAGTATAGGGTCTTTATCGTTTTTTGTATTAAATACTTGTTGTATTTTTATGTATCGTATAATTGTTCTTGATGAAATACCATTTTTTGATGATGCTTCTTTAATTGTTGTATACTTATCTATTAACTCTTTGGTCTTAAAATTGAACTTGTATATTGTTTTGTGACTGACATTTCTCTTTATACCAACGTGTTCGAGATTAGGCTTGTCATATACCAAGAGTATTCTCTTACCATTAAAAACAAATGGCTTTTTATATCTTATCTTGTGAGACATTATTTCAGGTATCATTGAAAACTTTACTGATGCTTCAGATAAACTATGTAAAACTTTTATTATTTCTCGTGTTTCAAAGTCCAACATGTATATCTTGTTGCATTTATCAGATTTGCTGTGATACGTTGGGAGTGGGGTGCTTTTTAACTGGAGACCCCAAATCCAGCATTCATTAGAGTAATATTCTACTAAGAATTGTTTATTGATCCTAGTTTTTATATGTGGCAAGTCATCTTCATTCCAAGTTTCATCTCTTGTTTGAAGCCATTGTTTATAGTTGTTTATAAATTCATCGATCTTAATTTTATAAGAATAATCTGTAACACATTCATCAATACAAAACTCTTCAAACAAAGTTAAATTTTGAGAGTCAATCGGTTCAAAGTTTAATTCTTTTGGCTGTATTCCTATCAATACTGTTGAACGTATTCCAAGATTTTTCAAATACATATCTTTTTTCGGGAATCTGCTTTTAATATAATCATTCAATTCTGTCCGAACAGGTTTTGACATTGCACCTTTACACCAAATTCTGTATGCAGCTGTGACTTCGCTTGGTAACGAAAAGTATTCATCATCACCAAGGTCACAACAGTCACTTAGAAATTTATCATAGTCTTTTATATTCTCATTAATGTAAATGTATGGAATTCGTTCTTGGATTGGGATTTCTTCATCCAATACCAATTTGTAATCAACATGGTCAACTTGCAAATCTTGTATAAATTCTTTAATTTTGTATTCAGGCAACTTTTCAGAACATCCAATAAATGTGTCAAGAAAGTCACATACCAAATCTATTACATACACTACAAGCTCTTCAGAAATATCAAACCATTCTCGAAGTCTCTCACATCTGTATTTATCAAGAATATGATGAAGAACTTTTTCTGTCAAATCACAATTGTAACACTTTCTTATATAAAACATTCTTCCATGTTGATTATGTGTCATATACTCGGATTCTCGTTTCTTGATATTTTTACTCTTTCCAATTGTTATCAACGAATTGCTTTCTGCTTCGTTGCTTATAAATCCATAAACTGTGTGTCCTGGTTCACAATCGTACCATTTTTTAACTTTTAGCTTTGATGTCCTTTCTAACGCTTTTTTGGTTCGTTCTAATTCTTTTTCTTTGTCGGTTAGTTGTTTTTCTTTGTCAGCTAACAATTTGCTGTTCTGTTCCAATTCTTCTTTTATAATGTGATTGTAAACATTTTCAAGCTTTACATAATACTTTCTTATTTCTTTCCCTTTATCAGTCTTAGCCATCATACACAAATTTTTGAATGTATCAATGTTTAACATTATTTCTTCGCCTCCAGATCCACCCCAACTTGATTGCTCCTTAGGGAGCACACGAATTTTATAATCATCATTTATAGTAAAATTGTTCTCCAATGTTCTTTTTGCATTCTTTTTATGGGCAAATCCAATCATTCTAAATACATGCTCCAAGTTAATAGGATAATCATTTGTTGGATGATAATGCATGTATATATATAGATTTGCAATGTACCATTGTTGTTGCTCTTCGGTAAACTCTTGATTTAGATGCTCAACTAATTTGCTTTGCACAGTTAAAGAAAGTGTTGTGTTGCTATTCTCTATAAGCTCTTTGAAATTGATAGTTTTGGGAATTATTTGATTCATTTGATAATATTTTTTATATTTTGATAAAACTTTAAATAACATTTTTGAACGAACACTTAGAAATTTAAATCAACACCTAAATTAATCATACATTGTTTAGCACATTCTTGCTCTGCATTTACGACTTTTTTTGCTTGTCCAATACCTAAAACCAATTTTCCTTCGTTATATAGATTAAAAAGTGTCATAAACGCTTCTGGATTATGTTGTTTGTAATAATCTAAAAGGTCTTGAGTGAATCTTTTGATAGTGTTTTGTATATTTTCGTCAAATGTAGAGTAATGTTCTTCAGTTACGACGAGCATTCTTGTGAATATTTTCCTATACAGTGGACCATTTTCCGTTAGGGCAGAGTATACAGGTGGTTGATTTTTAGACCGTTGAAAAACGCGCTGGAGACTATCCTTGTAGTTATCGTTCTTTGAAATTAGCTCGGCAAAGTCGATAACATTTTCAATTACAGACACTACAAAACGTTCAGCATGTTGATAGCCCAAATCGAGTACAATACTACCAATAAAAGCTTCAAAAGCATCTTCATAAAAGCTTGGTGTTCCTCTTCCTCTGTCATGTCCTAGTAAAGTTTGGTTTTCAACTTGGAGAGACAAAAGCAAGTACTTTTTAAATCCAAGTGTCACTCCAAATTGATGTAACATTGAGCATTTCTCAATTTTGATTTTTAATTTTGTAAGGAAACCTTCTCTTTCAGTATGGAATCTTTTGTAAAGGTATGTACCTATAATTGCTTTAAGAATGTGATCTCCAAGATATTCAAGCCTTTCATTAGATTCCTTAGGCATATAATTCAAGTATACATTGGAGTCTACTTGATTAATTGCATTCTGCATAATCGAATTTTGAACAGATTGATAATAACTTTCGTGTACAAATGCTCTTTGATACAATTCCAAGTCATTTATTTGGATACGGCTCTTTAGATTAAAATAGTTTAAAATATTTTCAACTTCACCTTTAGAAATTAGTTTATTGATTGGATTATCCATTTATTAACAAAATGTTTCATATTAATTTTAAATTCAATTTTTAAAAAATAAAATATATTATATAAGTATAAACTTTTCCATAATGAATTATATGTATATGCTTGCCGCTTGTTCACTTCTCAGTGTTGCCGCTGCCTTGACAGCACTTGCAGCCATCTCTGTAGAATGCTATGACAAAAATCCAACTTACAAGGCCGAAAAACAATCTAATTACGGTTATACAAACTATGGTTTATTCATGGGTGTGACAATGATCGTCATTGCATTTGGAAGTATGTATTTTGCTTACAAGTCCGATTCTGGATCTGCATAATATGTTATTTTAATAATGTGAATAATCACTATTAAAATAATAATAAGTTTTTAAGCCGTACTTTTCTTAGGGAAATGAGCTGAAAGATGCTTTTGAAGCTTAAGATAACTGTAAACTTTCTCGCTTTTTGGATCAGATGCATCCCTTAGTTCAACTGCTGGTCCAAACAATTTCGTAAGAGTTGCATCTGGAAGAATTTCTCGACGGTGCTCTGGGTTTTGTAGATCATGTTCCTTAATATATGCAGTGATGTGTCGAGTAACATCGGTTCTTGCAATTGGTTGTCCCTTCTTTACTCCATATCGTGAAAGAAATGCATAAAGCTCATCTGAAACTACAACAGGTGAAGCAAACCCTGATGGCTTACGAGTAACACCATCTTCAGATGTTCGCTTTCGTCGTGGTCTCTTTGATGCTTCCTTAAGAGCTGATTCATGATCTTTTTGCATCTTACGGAGCTCTTGCATTTCTTTTCTGAGTTCTTGTACTTGTTCCTGCTTTGTCTTAATAAGACGCTCAAAACGTTCCCTTAGAGATTCAGTTGCCACAGCAGGAACTTCAGCCGTTTCAACAGTTGTTTCAACAACAGTTGTTTCAACAACAGGAGAAGGTGCTGGTGTTGGAGCTTCTTCAATACTACTAGTTGCTACACGTGCCTTAGATACACGAGACTTGGTTGGAGTTGCTTTATTCATGGTTTTGTTTTAGTCTTATATCTTAAAAAATTTTATATTTTTATACGCACTAAAGAGCTTATTATATGATAATAATAAGCGTTCTTTAAATCAATTTTTTTTTGTAATTTAAGCATATTTTTCATAAAGCATATATGCCCCATACAGACCAGCTGCAGCAATTGCATACTTGGCATACTTTTCAAGGTCTCCACCACCAGTAGCCATTTTCACAAGATCTGTTCCATTATGAGCATGAAGTCCCCAATTAACAGCAGCGGCAATAAGTAAAATTTGAACAGCGAGTTCAATCATTTGTTGATTTTGCATTTGAATTTGTTTATAGAAAGTAACAATAAAAAAATATTTTAAATTATTACATGAATAAATTTTTCTTGAAATTTACCAAAAAATATTGTTGATTGCCACAAATATTCCTTGTCAAAAAGATCTAATGATAAATCTTGTGGATAATTTTGTAAAATTTCTAAACTAGTAGTTCTCATTAATCTCTTAAACTGCTCACATAATTCTGAATTTACTCTCTCTAAAATATTGTATAAAGATTCTTTTGGAAGAACCATTAATAATTGCTGTGTTGAATTCATAGGATAATTAGATATGAAAGTTAAATCTGGAATACAGTTCTTTGTGTAATTGTATAAATCTTCAAAAAATGGTGATGCTGCAAACTCATAACACCAATTCCAATTGTTGTGACAATGATCGCTGTAATAACCTAGAATCCACTGTAGTCCTTGTATATAATTTTTGCATGCATGATCTACCTTGTCATAAATACCATAATATGTATAATATCGTCTTTTGTATCCATTGTCTTGGAACTTGATTATATCTTCTTTATAAAAATGTATATTGTAATCATTGTTGGTACAATTTTCTGGCTCTATAGTGTCTTTCCAATGTGACTGATACAACTTACTTTGCTTTTCAAACATATAACAATTATATACAAATTGCTTGAATGTTATCCAATTAATTGTTGTGTCATTTGTAATTGGTTGTTGTGTATGTTTTACGCTTTGTACATATGCCTTTACTAACTTTTGCATTCCATTGTCTTTCATTTTGATACTAGGAATATGATGAAGAAAATCATTCCCTAAGAAAAAACATATAAATATGTAATCCTGAATGATTTGAATGTCATTAAATTGAACTCCATACCCACGAATTTCTTTACATATAGATGCAAACAGTTTTTTTACATTCACATACATGAATGTACGTTCACTTTGTTGAAGCTTTATATTAAAAGAGTTATCTCTTAAAAGAATAATATTGCGTTGTGCAGATTTTAATAAACTTAACATGATTAAATCAGCATCAAGCCCATATATTCCAATAGTTAAATCACTCGACAATGTGTTAATAATCTTCATCATTTTATGTTCCCCTTCGCCTGGATCATCTGATGTTGATACATTAATGTAACATGATTCTCCAATTTGCTTCTCAAATTTCTTAAGAGAATCAGAAAGTTTTGACATAAAGTGTGTACCAGGGGTTATATTGTTTGTATCCCATCGAAGACCAGTTGTACAGTCGGTTTGCTTTAACAACAATGATTTGTATCGCCTTTCACGTTGTTGTTTTATTTTTGCTAATGGAGCAACGCCATCTATCATAATGTAAATACTTGCAGGTTTTAATATAGAAAGTACATATCTTGTATATGATAAACAATCATCGATTATATTGTTTTCAATAATATCATCATTCAATTCTATTTCTCCATCCAATCGTTCAATGGTTTTATGTGCAATTGGATGAATCATACTATTGTAATCAAAAAATAAGACATCTACATTTACCGTTCCAGAAAAGATATCATGTTCATCAATAGTTAATTTGACATCTTTGTTATATTTTTTATAAATCTGATAAAAATAATAAGGCACACCCATTGATTCTCTATTGTTATCATTTTTAAAACAATTTTTTTAGAAAACAAACCACGTTTATTCAATGTACGTGACGTTTTGTGTTCACTATCTATAAAAACGTTTATTCAATGTATTCTTGTAATGTCACGACAGTTTTATTATCTGTAAAGACGAAACCGCGTTTATTCAATATATCTTTATAAAATTCATAATCTTTTTTAAAAGCTTGATGATTAGTTGATGTTTCAGAATTTACCGACTCTGTTTCTATATCATCATCTACAGAATCAGATCTTTGTTCATCTAGAAGATTATCTTCAATCTCCACTTGATCTTCAATATTATCTTCATAATCATTGTTTTCCTCAATATTTTCCTCACATTCTTCTTCACAGTCATTATAGTCAAATACATCATCATTACTTTCAATATGATTGCGTTTCAATGATTTTCTTATACTTGATTTTGATTTGATTGCTTTCATTTTCGATTGAAGCCTTGCAAACACACTATTTTTAGGCATGCTTTTAGTTTTTTGATACTCTTTTAATAACTCGTCTGGATCAGCTTTATTATTATAATGCTCGAATCTATAAATTCTATTCACTATACAGACAATCTCTGTAATTGGTTGTAATTGCAAAGTATTGACATATTCTCTTATCGTTTTCTGTTGAGTTAGGATCAATCTAGATTCAACAAGCTCTTTGAAAGATTTATACATTTTGTCCCGTTTTAACTCTAACTCACGTATAGATGTTCTGTTTGTTTCGATAAGTTTTAAACATTCCTCAATCTCATTGTATATTTCTGGCGTTATATGCACCATATTAAAAAAAAACCCATTTGCATTCTTTGTACATTCTATATTGTATTTTTGTAGAATTAATAAAATATGGTATTTTTCCTTTTTAGTAAGATGATTTATCTTTTCAACTAATTCACGTGCCATATAAATTATTGTATATATCGGTTATAAAAAACAATTTTTTTCCTTTGATATAGAAATGTCAATTCAAAATACTAAAGTACCTATTATCAGAGAACAAGTAGTAGCACTCCAAAATGACCTAAAGGAATTACTATTGCATGGAGAAGATATATCTCAATGGAATGATAACTTGGCCAAAAAATATAAGCACTTATCAAAAACCTCTAATACTCTTTTTAAATTCATAGTTTATGAGTCTCAAAAACCAAATTTTGATAAAGCGCATTTTGATGCTACAATTAATATGATGTTAGATAGCATTGAGAAAATACAAAAATCTGAAGTGTCTCAATATGATGCATCTGTTAATGTTGGTACACATCTTGCTAGTAAATTTTTTCCGCGTACAGAATAATTTTTTTTTTAAACTTTAACCTATTATATAAAACATGAGCTCGGAGGAATTTCTAAACACCGCTAATAACACGCCAAAAAAACTTGGACATAACAAATATCAAATTGAAATAGATTGTTTAAAACAACAAACGGAAAAATTAACTGTTGAAACAAATGAAAAGGATATGAAAATTGATCTAATGAAAAAAACCATTGAAAACCTTCAAAAGGAACTTGACGACTTAAAACAACAATGCAATTCTAATACAACACCTGATTCCGAATTAAGAGAATGTTACGAAGAATTAGAAGCGAAAAATAATTCTATAGAGGTACTAAAATCATCTTTAGAGTCATTACAAGAACAATTGTTAACAAAAGAAACAGAACTGAAAGCAAATACATCAGCACTGGAAGAACTATTAAGTAAATATACCAACTTGTCAGATTCCAACACACAGTTGCAAACCAGTTTTGATAAACAAACATCAGATTTAAGCTCTATGAAACATGAGCTATCTAAAGCTCAAGATCATCTTTCAATGGAAAGAAACATTGCACAAGAACTAAGACAAAAATTCGAAGATGTCAAACTACAAATTGCAGATTATCAAAATCAATACGAAGAATCATTACAACAAAATGATTCACTTCGACAAGAGTTGGAACAACTAAAACAAAAAACGCAACCTACACAAGATTTTAGTCAAATAACAGGTGGAATTAGAGTTCCTCGTCAAGAACGAATTGTTCAAAGACGACGTCGTTAAGTTATAGTATAGTTAGTTCGTAATCTAAATTGACCTTTGAATGACCAATATTGTGCAATTGTAGTTTAGGATATTCAAACTTTTTCCAAGTACATTCAATGTATTCTCCGCTTATTGCACTACAAGCAGACAATTGAACAACTGATCCGTGTTTTGTTCTGTCAGATCGTGATAAAACAAATATTGCAGTTGCACCACCATATTTTTGACTATTGATTATAAAAATATAAGAACCAGTGTCTTTAATACCATGTCTACTTATAAATACAACCTGTTTTTCAAAGTTTAGATTTATCTTACTCTTTTGTACTTCTTGTGTATGTAATATCGATTTCAAATATTCCATATTACATAAATAGTACTATTTTTTCTTATGTATTGTAACGTGTTTTAACTGTGAATCTTCACCGGCATCAACGTTGTTCTTTTGTTCTTCTTCCGACATATAATATTCGTTATCAAACTCTTCTGAAGATATATATTTAAGTGAGTTGTCATTATTTTCTGATACTTTTTCAACAACTATTTTCACATTCGAAGATTTTTCGTCATCAGAATCTGTAATTATAGCTTCAAAGTTATATTCAACTACACATTCGGGTTCTTCATTGTCCAATGTTTCGACGACAAATTTTAATGGTACTAAATCTTGTATAGTGTATTCAAGCACACTTTGTACGTTCGTATCTTGTACAATTTCTTTTGGATGTTCATAAAAATGTCTAGCAAATTTCTTAATGCATTTATAAAAAAAGAATTGGAATGTTGGAAATGTGTAATTCTTTAATACCTTTTCTAAATCCTTTTTTTTAGGAACAATCAACTCAATAACAAGTGCAACAGATGTGTTTAAAAGTTGAATCAAATTGTCTTCAGAAAGATCGTACTTTTTATTTATCCATTTACAAAATTTTTTGTATTCCTTTTGTTGCATTTCTTCATTCCAATCAGATATCTTCAAAAGCTCTTCTTGGAATACTCTAAAAGCTGACCGTCTAGGTATATTTTCATAAAGCCTTTTTAAGTATTTTACCAAATATGTTGTAATATATTTGTAGATTTTTCGCTCTATTTCTTCTTTTGTTGACATTTTTTGTTTCAAAGTTAAAGTCATCGTATTTACAAGTAGTATAGAGATTTTATAACTTAGTGGTACGCATAATTATGATAAAAAAAATAATGGGCTATCTACAGAATAAACATGTTTTCGACAAACTTTCATACTTTTGTATTAATATCATCGTTAATCTATTACATAATATTACGTAAATCACGAAAAACAGACACTTTTAGCAAACAATATCTTCTTTATGTATTGTACTTTCCGGTAGTATTATATGCTTGTCACTATTTTTTTGCAAGTAATTCTGTTACTCCGACATACACAACTTTGCAATTGCATCTGCCAACCAAACCAAAAACAATGTCATCATCCGACAATTTGATATCTCGCCCTTATCCAGATAGTTTATCTGCTTAATTAGAAATTTATTTTGTATTTACATTACAAGGATGAGTTATTATTCTCAAAACTTTGATGAGTCTTCTAATAAAAAGGAATTTGTGTCAACAACAACTAAAAAAAAACATATTTATCAAGAACCTCACCAATTATTGTTAAGAAATGTTCTTTCAAAACATACACCATATGAAAATATGTTATTATATCACAACTTAGGAAGTGGGAAAAGTTGTACTGCAATAAGCATTGCAGAGGGATTTAAGGAATCTATTTATAATCTAGGTCGAAAGATTGTTGTTTTAGTGAAAAATAAAAACATTCAAAAAAATTTTGTTAACGAACTTGCTAGCAAATGTGCTGCATATTTCACCGAAGAACAACGTAGAGCATTCTTTGGTACAAAGCTTAAAGAAGAATATGCTCAAAAAATGCATAAGATTTTAACAAAACATTATCAATTCTACACCTATGGTGCTTTTGTCAACAAAGTAATTGGTACTAAAGATTTTGAAAAAGACGAATTTGGTAGAAACACTACAAAGGTAAAAAGAAGAAATGGAAAAATAGTGAGAAAACCTATAACGAATCCAATTACAAACCTAAATAACACAGTGGTCATTGTTGACGAAGCTCACAATATCACAAATAACGATGTCTATATTGCTCTACACGAGGTATTATCACGTTCTTACAATACTCGTTTGGTTTTGCTTACCGCAACGCCATTATATGACAATGTAAAAGAAATTTTTGAGCTTGCTAATTTGTTAAATGTTCAAAGTACTGTACGATTACCAATTAGGAATGAGCTTCTTAAAAGTTCATTAGTCACAAAGTTGCCATCTGAATATACTGATAGTAATGTTTTAACAGGTGGAATATTAAATGTGACAAGAGAAGGTATGGAAATGTTAAAAAACGCGTTTCAAAATAAAGTTTCACACGTGAATACCAATATTGACACTAATCCTACACCAATCAACATGGGATCAGATCTTTTAAGAGGCAGAAAAGGAACAACAAAAGTAGTATATTGTGAAATGTCGGATTATCAATATGAAATATACAAAACGGCACTTCAAAGTGATTTGAATAGATTTGGAACTTCCTTGAATAAAAATGTTATAGACATAGTATCTGCTATTGAAGCAAATGAAAACGAACAAGAAATAGAAGTATCCGTGTCAAAATCAAGTTCTTTATATAAAAATAGCAATGACGCTTCAACAATGGTATACCCTAATAAAAGCTATGGTAAAGACGGGTTCTTAAACTGCATTGATACAAACGGACAATGGAAAGAAAATCACAAACACTTGCTTACAACAGAACTTAAAACATACTCTTGTAAATTATATACCATGTTACAAAATATATATTCGAGCAAAGGCACTGCTTTTATTTATTCAAATTATGTGTCCAATGGGGGAACGAGCTTGATAAAATACTTGTTGTTACAAAATGGATTCAAAGAATACAAAGGACAACAAACAGGAAATGCAACCTTTGCTGTCTTCGATGACAGTTTGTCTGCTCAATCTAGAGAACGGATTCGAAGAGTATTTAACAGTCCAGAAAATAAAAAAGGTGACATAATCAAAATATTGATAGGTTCTCCAATTATATCTGAAGGTGTTACTTTGAAGAATGTACGACAACTCCATATACTTGAACCATCATGGAATATGAGTCGAGTTAATCAAATTATTGGAAGAGTAATCAGAAATTATTCGCATTATGATTTAAATGAGAATGAAAGAACTGTTGAGATATATAAATATGTAGCAATATATAATTCACAAACTGATTTCTACATAGATAAAGAAAAATATGTATTGTCTGAAGAAAAAGACCGTGCAAATAAAAAAGTAGAAAGATTATTAAAAGAAATAAGTTTTGACTGCAATTTATTGAAAAATAGGAATGAACTTAACACTAAAAATTTTATGGACGACTCACCTGAATGTGATTACACGCATTGTAAATTTAATTGTAACAATATGCAAAATCAAAAACCAGTTGACTCCAGCACATATGACTTGTACATAAATTTCTTTGACAAACATGACATTGATTACGTTACCAAAATGTTAGAGGATATGTTTAAGACATACTTTGTATGGAGTTTGGATGATATAATTGCTTTCATAAAAAACCAAAGTGAGAATATCTCACGAGAAGCAATATTTACTGCTCTTAATAATATAGTTTCTGACAAACTTACATTACAAGACATGCATGAACGAGAAGGGTATATAATTAAAAAAGGACCATATTACATTTTTAATCCATCTAGTGTAGATCCGGAAACTTCATTGTTTTCAAAAATGCTTGACTTTACAATTAATAAAAATAAATACACATTTGAAGAATACATTAAACTCAAAGGATTACGTAAGAGTCCTAAATATAAAGAACCGGTTAAAAAGGTGGAAACAAGTATAACTTTATCAAAAGAGGACATTGACTATAATATGAACATTATAAATAACTCTTCGATATTTGGAACATATAGACAAAGAGGAAACAAAGACAATATATTTGGACCAAAAGACAAAAAGTTTCGTATAGTGGATTTACGAGATACAACTGATGAAGAAGACAAAAGAAAACAGATATCAGGTATGTGGGTTGGAAGTTTTAAAAAACCAAAGCTTCTTGAACTTGCAAAGCACCTTGAAATATCGGTTACAAATGATTTAGATAAAGAACAACTAGGTGCTAAGTTGGAAAAACACTTGCTTGAAATAAACAAAGTTCTCAAGTAAACAGACTATTATAAATTTTTTCCGATAATACCTTTCCCAATTTTCTTTTTTCTGACACTTGAATGTCTTTCAACATATCTTTACAATCAGATTCAATAAAAGATTGAATAAGATTACTCATACAATGATATCTATCTTTTATTTTTGAAGCAAGATTAGTAGATACTCCTGGTAAAACACTTAACTGATGGATAAATACATTTTGTATAACTTTTGACTTTTTTGTAATACATGACCCAATACTTTGAGGAGGAGATTCATAGTTAAAATCACCATTGCATATTTTTTTATACAGCATTATTAAATTTTCAAATGTGTCTTGTTCATTTTCAGTATGCAGTACATTAAATTGATGTTTGAAAATTAGATTCTGAATAGACCCATCAATCATCGTCTTGGAAATACCTTTAGTAGCAAGTTTCTTGTGTCCTTCAATGAGATAAAGTATCTTGTTTGGATCTTGAAAAGATTCAATTAACCTTTGCTTTTGTTCTCTAAATCTACCATCTATGATACTTGAACTCAAATCCTTAACAGTCTTTCTTTCGATTGCAAGATAGACTTCTTCTTTATCATTTGTTATCAAGAAATCTCCAACAATCAAGTTTGTTACCTTGAAAAATAATTCAATACCATTTATAGATGTTGAGTACACTTTATCTGTATCTACTTGTTGTTGGTTCAAGAAGTAAAATATCCATTTTTCTCTAAAATCAATAAGCAATAGCATATTTTTACCGTTTTTTATTTATTTCATTAGTTTAAGTTTAATTAATGAACGGACAAAATTGTAAAACCAATGTGTTCCTAGCAAACTGTATTTCTATGTTTCATGCTTTGGTAGTTGTATTTGTAATGCTCGCACCATTCTTAGACATTCCATCTTTACTAATCGTTCACATTACTTTCAGCATTTCGTTATTGGTACATTGGTGGGGCAATTCAAACGTATGCTCCCTATCTGTCCTTGAATCCAAGCTTAGAGGTTTAAATTATACTGAAAGCTTTACTCATAAGTTTATAGCACCTGTATATGACATTTCTAAAACAACTTGGTCAAGAATCTCAACATTTACAGTTATTGTTTTAATGATACTTTCGTTGTACTTCTTATTAAACTCTGAAAAATGGTGTAAAGCAGTACAATGTTTCAAACACATGCGCAATGATGCAAATGTTCAGGCTTTGAATTTCTTCAATAAATTAAAAGCATACAGTTCTTGCTTTCATTTGCTTTTTGTATAAAAATTGTTATTAAAATGTTTTCTAATAACAAATGGATTTTAAAAAACAGTACATAGATCATGATTTTGATGAACTCTTAACAATACATAATAATCCTTTGGTAAACTCATTCGATCATTATTTAAAGTATAAACAACAGTACATGTCAGAAACATTACATAATTTTGCTTCACATAAAAAGCTTAAGAAACAATTACAGGAATATCAAGAATCTCATATTAATAACACAAATACCACAATACATTACAGATTTATAGATGATAATACATTAGATACACTAAAAACAGAACTTAAGACTATTGTAGTTGAACAAAACAAATTATACAATAATTTTCTTGCTTACATTAAATTTTTAAATACAACTAGCGTTGTCTCAAAATTAGCACCTGTACAAATAAGAGAAAGACAATCCGTTATTCCTAGAATGAAAAGACTGTTAAGAATGAAATCACATTCTTAAAAAAAAATATTATTGTCATATGTATATGAACAATCAAACCAAGATAATACTGGTTGTTGCGTTTCCGCCATAATGGAGCTCATATTGCCACAATTCATAACAAAACTTGGGAAAACGGATCTATGACAGTAAATGGAAATTTCAAATCTGAACAATGGAATAAGTGGTTGTAAGAATATGTCACACTAAATCATAGACGTCAAAGTTGTAACTATTTGTTTTGATTTTTCACGTTGTTGTTCTAATTTGTGACTATAATTATAACAAACTCGAAGCTCTTCCTTTATTTTATTCATTTGCGCTTCCAGATTTGCAATAGATTTTTGATGGCTTTCCAGATTATTCTTTGTGCTTGACAAAAATTTTCCATGTAAGAATAGTAGCTCTTCGGTTTGAAGTTGTACATTACATTGTTTACATTTACGATTTGTAAAGAATTCTTTGTCAAGTGCGTTAAATTTATAAATATCATCAAATTCAGATTCAACCATGCATTTGATATGGAACAAATGATTGCAAGATAAAATAATAAAACTGTCAGTTTTAGATTGATTATGACAAATGCCACAGCGTAGTTCACTTTTATTATCAATTACGTTATTTGACAAATTTGAGTACATGCTGTCTGTATTGTTAAAATAAAAGTCATGAACCTTTGCAAGCTTTTGATTAGTACTTTCACTAGAAATTGATTTGTCGTCATCAATCATTTCTTTAATTTTGGGATTATAAAACATATCGTTTTTTGTCATTTGCATTTAAATAACACATGACAAACATAATAATTTCATTTTTTTACAAAACACTTGATGATATATACATACCACAATATTCTTTTGGGGTTTGTCTATAATTTTCATATTTATATATACCACATTTAACAGCTTCTTGTACAAATATTCTGAAAATGTTCATAAACTCGGGTCCATGCCCTTGAATTGCCACTCCATCTGGTGTGTAATTGCAAAAATGCGCCAGTTCATGTAGAATAACATACATGAGGAGGTTAATATCATAAGTTTGTTCCTGTGGATCACGTGTTCTTAAACATATATGCATATGTTGTTTGTCTACGGTGTACGTCGTGTACCTTGGATCGTACGCGGCTTCAGAAAGAATATTGTGTGTATACGTGTCTTTCAGTCTTTTAACAAAAAAATAGTGATCCGTTCCTTCGTATTTGTTTACTAAACACCTTATTAACATATGTATTCGTTTATTGATTTCAGCTAAAGTATTGGCAGAGTTTTTAAGATATTCTTGAGATTTTTGTTTCCCCCTTCTTATTGCATACTTATTCCCGTCAATATCAGATACAACATAAAATACTTCATTATAGCTGGAATACCACACATATATGATAATCATGAAACATAATAGTAATACTATGACAAATACCATTACTATAAGAAAATAAATTAATTATTGTATAACATAAATTATTGCATTGCTTTTTTACACACTGGACAGAACTCACAATCTCTCTTTGGATTGCATTCTGCCAAGTCTTTCATGACTTGTTCGGCGTTTTGTTGAAGATAATGTCTAAATTCATGCGAATTAGAAACATTGTATTTTTCTTGCAAGAACTTGTTGAGTGAGCAATTTGGCATAAAATTTGTAAATTCACGTGCACCACTTGAAACAAACTTTGGCATACTTTGTATATATAGTGTTACAATATTTTATATTTTCACAATTTGTATTTTTCATATTCTGCATTATTGGATACAGCATCAATTTTGGTAAGAGCTTCTAAAACTGGAATCGTTTCTGCAGGTTCATCTTTTATTTCTTCTATAACAGTTTCATTTGGAGCATCTTGATTCATGTTTTCAAACATCGAACTCAACATATCAGATGTAAGTATTGAAACTCTATTTTCTTCACTTCTCTCATTTTTTTTTTGTAGATGATCATTTATTAAAACAAGTTCATTGTCTAATATCCTAAAAGTTCTCGAGACATCGTTTTTATACATTTGTAAGTCCTTAAGTCTTGATTTTAATTTATGATTTTCTGTATGAGTCATCATCAATTGTTTGTGTAATAAATAGTATTCTCTCTCTGATTCTTTGAATTTGTTGTAATAGTACCAAGCTACAAGACCAAGTGCAACAATGATCAAATTAAATGAGTTTTGATACATTGTTTGTTTCCTTACTACAACACAAAAAGAAAAAAACTTCTATTTAACGAATTTAGTTGAATGATAATAAAAATTGCTGCAAGCATATTCTCCATTCATTTCTAAAATGTCCTTGTGAACATTAATGAGAACTTCTTTTTTCGCTTGATCGTACGGCCTAATTAAAGACAAACATTCTTCCAAGGTAAACCAACCAATATTTTGAACTTCGCCCTTTTGTATCATATTATTGTCATCTACATATGGTACAGGCACGTACCCTTTGTTGTCTTTCATTTTGACAAGATAATAAATGTGTCTATATTGTACACCATTGGTTCCTACAAACTCTTCTTTTATAATAGGATAATTTTTTATGAATTCATATGTTTTTTTGTCGTATCCTGTTTCTTCAAAGAACTCACGTTCTGCACAAGCAATATTGCTTTCTTTCATTTCTCGTCTTCCTTTGGCTAAGCCCCACTCGCTAAATGCATACAGATTGTCGGAATTTTCTACTAATTGTTCGATATCTAGTTGTTGAAATTTCTTCTTAGCAGTATCATATTCATTACGAAATGATCTTGAATTAGGATTGATCCACAATTGTTTCCAAATAGTGTCAAATGACAATGTCAATAGCTTTTGTTTTTCTTGTTTTGTCATTTCATTCAAACAAACATTAATCATTTCTCTTTTACCTTTTTCATCTTCGGGATATTTTCCTCTTACAAAATCAATATAACCCATAGTGTCTTTACGTTGTATCATAAGAAATTTTACCAAGGGGTACTTTTTTTCTTTGTTCAAGTCCTTTTGTGGATCAATCATTTCAAACAATTGCAAGAGTCTCCTATTTTTGTCAAAAGCTTCATCGGATGAATTGTAAACAATTT
>Ga0172372_10004697_pt1 | contig 19305 bp, 20 predicted proteins | sample LakKiv5m_2_FD_114544 | JGI IMG/M metagenome (GOLD analysis project Ga0172372, IMG submission 114544) | Freshwater microbial communities from Kabuno Bay, South-Kivu, Congo - kab_092012_9.5m | ecosystem: Environmental > Aquatic > Freshwater > Lake | place: Democratic Republic of the Congo...
CAAAAAAACCACCCCATGCTGGGGGATCTAAAGGGGTGAAACCCCTTTGCCTTGGGGATCTAAAGGGGTGAAACCCCTTTGCTGGGGTCTGGGGACCGCAGGTCCCCAAAATAAACTGTATTTTCCCTCCCCTCTGGGGAGGGTCAGGGTGGGGTTAAAATTTAACCACGGGGGTGTGGGGCCCCGCCCCACATCAAAAAAACCACCCCATGCTGGGGGATCTAAAGGGGTGGAACCCCTTGAGAACATTTTAATTCCACCCACGTACAAATCATGCTAAAATCAAAGACTACCCCGCATTGACATTGTAAGAATGTGGTGGAGGGGTTGCCTTGTTAAAATGACCCATTTCACACCATGGAGGAAGACATGTACTGTCACCACGACCCCGATCTTAACCAGTTAATCTTATCCGAAATGACCCGTCAAAAACACACACTCGAACTCATTGCATCCGAAAACATCGCCTCTGAAGATGTCATGCGAGCGCAAGGCACATGGTTAACCAACAAATACGCCGAGGGGGTACCTGGCAAACGGTATTATGGGGGATGTGAAGTAGTCGATGAAGTCGAACGATTGGCCATCGCACGCGTCAAGCAATTGTTTCATGCCGAGCACGCCAATGTGCAACCCCATTCAGGTGCCCAAGCCAATATGGCCGTATATGCCGCCTTATTAACGCCAGGTGACACCGTGTTGGGTATGAATTTGGCCCACGGGGGACACCTGACCCATGGGTCTCCGGTGAATGTATCCGGACAGTTTTATCAGTTCATTCCATATGGTGTACGAGAAGACGATGAAACCTTGGATTATGACGCCATCGCCACATTGGCAACCCAGCACCGGCCCAAACTCATTGTGGCAGGTGCATCCGCCTATTCAAGGGTGATCCAGTTTGATCGGTTGCAACAAATCGCCCAGTCGGTGGGGGCCTTGCTGATGGTCGACATGGCCCATATTGCAGGATTGGTGGCAACGGGCCATCATCCCAATCCGGTACGCTATGCCGATGTGGTCACCTCGACTACCCACAAAACATTGCGAGGACCACGGGGTGGCATCATTTTGTGTCAGAAAAAGCTTGCCAAAGCCATCGATAAAGCGGTGTTTCCTGGCATTCAGGGCGGTCCGTTGTTGCATGTCATCGCAGCCAAAGCGGTGGCATTTAAAGAAGCACTTGACCCCTCGTTTACGACCTATCAAGCACAAGTGATTGCCAATGCCCAACGCATTGCCAAGCGATTGCAAGACGCTGGGTGTCGGATTGTATCAGGTGGCACCGATAATCACTTGTTGTTGGTCGACCTTCGGTCGCATGGGGTAACAGGCAAATGGCTCGAATCGGCATTGGATCAAGTGGGCATCACGGTTAATAAAAACGCGATTCCCTTTGACACCGAAAGCCCCTTTGTGACGTCGGGTATTCGCATTGGCACACCCGCTGTGACCACCCGAGGGCTCAAGGAGCCCGAGATGGATATGATCGCCCAATGGATCACCCAGGTGATGCAGCACCCTCAAGACACCACGCATTGGCACACCATCAAAGACCACGTGCGTGCCCTAACGGATCGGTTTCCCATTCATGGATAACCCCCCCATCATTGGGTGTTTAGGCCCCGAAGGCACTTTTAGCGACGATGCCACCCGTCGGTTTTTAACCGTTTGCAACGACACCCACACCATTCGCTACTATTCCAGTATTCCCAGCCTTATCCATGCGGTGGAATCGGGTGTCATTCCCCGTGCGGTGGTACCAGTAGAAAATGCCATAGAAGGACCCGTCCATGCCGCGCTTGATCACTTGGCCATGAGCACCCAAAGCCCCATTCAGTGTGAATTTTTAGTCCCCATCGAGTTGTGTTTATTCGCCTTGTCACCCATCCCCCTTTCTCACATTCAATGCATTGCGTCTCACATTCAACCCTTGGGGCAATGCGAACAGTTTATACACACTCATTTTTCACCGCTTCCTGCCTTGCATGGCATGCCATCCACCGCCACTGCGGCCCAGGCGTTGGTGGGTGGCAATCCCTCATTTGCCCATGGCATCCCCTTGGACGCCTGTGCCATTATTGGGGGAAAGTGGTTGGGCCCCATGTTTGGGTTGCATCCAATTGCGGAAACTATACAAGATATGAAACACAATCAAACACGGTTTTGGGTCATCGGCACACCGGTATCGCTCCCCTCTCAACCGAGCAAAACCAGTGTGGTGTTTACCTTGCCAGAAAATGTACCGGGTGCCCTAGAAGGCGCCTTGTCGATTTTTACCCGGCATCACATTAACCTCAGCAGTATCGGATCACGGCCCACCAAAACCAAGCTGGGGTCTTATCGTTTTTTTGTTGACGCCGAACATGAAGGGGGCGACATCAACACTGTCTTGTCTGAATTAAAAACCGTGGCCCACGATGTGAGATGGCTGGGCACTTATGCTTGTTTTCAGGAGATACCCCATGATTGACCCTCGCATATTGCGTGACCAACCCGAATTGGTCATCCAAGGCATCGCCAATCGTCAGGGACAAACCGAGTGGGTCGACCGCCTCATCGACTGCGATACCCAATGGCGAAAAAGCCTCACCGAATTGGATGCCCTTAAAAACCAACGAAACCTTAGCACCCCCAAGGGCAAACCCACCCCAGACGAACAAACCACCCTGCGTCAATTGTCCGACACCATTAAAACACTCCAAGAAACCGTCTCTTGCCTTGAATCAACGCGACACACCCACATGATGCAACTGCCCAACATCCCCCATCCTTCGGTGCCAATCGGGGCATCCGAAGAACAAAACGTGGTCATTAAAACCGTGGGATCACCCCCTGTTTTTTCATTTCCGCCACAACCCCACGATCGCATTGCAAGTCGCAAAGGGTGGATTGATTTTGAGGCAGGCACCCGCATGACGGGGTCGCGGTTTTCGGTATACAAGGGGGCTGGCGCCAGACTAGAACGGGCACTCATTAGCATGATGTTGGACCAACACACCGAAAATGGATACACCGAGTATTGGCCCCCGGCCATTGTGCACCGCACGAGTTTAGAAGGAACGGGGCAATTACCAAAATTCGAGGATGATTTATTTGCGTTATCCGACACCGACTATTTTTTAAGCCCCACCGCCGAAGTGCAACTGACCAATTTATACCGAGACCATGTGATTCCCAGTCAAGACCTTCCCATCAAGATGGTGGCGTATGCCCCCTGTTTCAGAAAAGAAGCAGGCAGCTATGGTCGTGACCTTGCCGGCATTATACGGCAACACCAATTTAACAAGGTCGAACTGGTCAAAATTGTGCACCCTGACCAAGCCCCAGAGGCGTTAATGGCCATGCTAAACGATGCCGAAGGCATTTTGCAAGCCCTTGAATTACCTTACCGGGTGGTGCAATTATGCACAGGCGACCTGGGCTTTTCAGCTGCCATTACCTACGACATTGAGGTATGGTTTCCATCTCAAGGCAAATACCGCGAAATTTCATCGGTCTCACATTTTGGGGATTTTCAAGCCCGTCGTTCCATGATACGATTCAAAAGTTCTGAATCAGATCAAGTAGGGTATGCCCATACATTGAACGGTTCAGGGCTTGCGGTTGGTCGCACATTGGCTGCGATCTTAGAAAACTTCCAAACATCAGATGGTGCCGTACAAATTCCAGCGGTTCTGTCTCGATTCTTCAATCATAATCTTTCTGGGGTGTGGGTCTTATGAATCCAGTACGATTAAAAGAGCAAAATGAGTACATTTCGTTTTTCAAGGCATTGGCCAATGAAGAGCGGATGGCCATGGTTCAATTGTTACACGAAAACAGTGAAATGTTTGCACAAGACATTGAGCGAAAATTTTATTTGGAGCAATCCACCACGTCGCATCACTTAAATATTTTGCGACGGGCTGGTATTATGAAAACCCGCAAAGACGGTCGACGCATTTTCTACTCGTTGGATTATGACCAGTTCAAAGTAAAATGGCAGGAGATTGGCAAGCGATTTTTTGATCCCAACGCCGCACAATAGCGTTCTTTTTTTTCGATCTATTTAACCGTTCTTTTTTATCGATTCTATATTGTGGGGATGGGGACCATTCAATAAAGGAGAGGCACCATGCTGGACGAAATCGATAACAAAGCAACGCCACAAGGGGGGGCAGATAAGGCCCCCTCTAACCATTCAAAATACATCGAAATTTTAAAAGGCATATTGCCCTACATTCAGTCAGACGAAGCCAAAGTAATTTTGGCACAAGTCATGATTGCGCTCAAAGTAGAAGGGGTCATTGGCGAAGAATTAACCCCCCAATCCAAAAAAATGGTGACCGTCATCAGCCGATCGATTATGGATCAACCCACCAAAAAAAAAGAAGCCCTTTTGTTTGCACGAAAGCTTTTGTCATCATGAGCGGCACCCAAGGGGGCGAGTCGCCAGATCGTCTGTTTAAGCCAAGGCTATCCGAACAATTGGCTGATATCGCCAAAGAGGCACTAAAAAAAAGAGGGTTATCCCACCAGGCCAAAAAAATTGACCAATTATTAAGCAAGCGACAAGGGAGTATGCCCTTGGCCTCACCAGAGCCCGATGAACAAGGAGGGACATGGGTATGAACCCCATTAACGGCCTGCCCCCCAAAGACCCATCCCCCAAACAACCCCTGCCACCCAGCGGGTCAGCAGGGTTTTCGGCTGCCTTTCAAGCGGCCCAAACCGAATGGTTATATGCGGTCCAGGCCGCCAACCCCCAACGGTCAACCGAAAAAACCAAACGAAAACGAGTGGGTCAGGCCCCACCCGTCAACGCAACCGATCAAGAATCCGATGCCTTGGTCAATGCCATCCTGTCGACCTTATCGGCCATACTCGATGATGAAGATGAAAGAGAAACATAACACCCACTTATCCGTGTGATGGGCGATTGAAATCATCGCAGTGGTCCAATCGAATAGGGTGAGGGCCACCAGAAGACGCCAGCAACAAGGGTTTCCCATGATGACGTACACACACCCGGATGTCCATTGACCGTACTCGTGAACATTAAATCGCGATACTCAAAAGCATGTCGTGATTCGGCGATCCATTGTGACCATCGCCGGTCCCCCACATACTGCCGAGACCACCCTTGCCCCATTAAAACGTGGGGCTGAGGACCCACAGGGTTCATCTTCTACCTCTCTTTCTGACACAGCCACGCTATTCACAACCGATCCACACATACGGGTTGTTTAAAAAGTATCGAAAATCACACGGCCAACATGTCATCAAAAATCGTCACGATAGGAAAATACGCATCAAAAACAGACAGGCCCCCTGACGATCGTGCGGTCACATGATACCTTAGCCTTATGTTATTAACCCCCACCCAACAATTGGCCACCGACCCCACTTGTCATACCCTCGTTGAAGCAGGTGCGGGGGCTGGTAAAACAGCGGTTCTGGTGGCCCGGTATCTGGCGATTTTAAGGCAACATCCCACTTATACCCCCGCCCACATTCTCACCCTCACATTCACCAAACACGCGGCGGGTGAATTTGAACGACGCATTGCCCAAGCCCTGCATGGCATCATCGAAACCCACCCTGATCAAAAAAATCAGGCCACCGAATGGTTGTTGCAATTACCCACAGCCCAACTCAAAACCATCCACTCGTTTTGTCATGATATTCTCAAAAAATGGGGCCACCTCATCGGCATTGACCCAGGGTTTCAAATCCTCACCCAAGAAACCGCCCATTGGATTCAAGTCCGAGACCATTGGCTCGCATCAAACCCCACGCACCCCTCGTTGGTAGCATGGGCCACCCAAGCACCCCTCGCTGATTTGACGCATTTATTAACCCAATGGGCCCGTTCAACTCGACAACCCATCACCCCCCGCCAGTCTCAACGCCACCAGGCATTGTTACACCACGCCGGCACACTGTTTAAATTGATCGAATCTGCCTATCAGTCACACTGCCAACAAGACCATCTACTGGGCTTTAATGCCCTGCAATCCCATGCCTTAACATTGGTCTCGAATCCCGGCATTGCACAGGCGCTGGCCACACAATACCCCCATATTTTAATTGACGAATGCCAGGATACCGACCCCCTTCAGTGGGAGATAATCGATCACATCACCCACTTCTCGCACACCCCGAGGGTTTGCTTGTTTGTGGTGGGTGACATCAAACAAAGTATTTATGGGTTTAGGGGTGCCAAACCACATATTTTTGAGCACATCAAACACCTCATGACCCGCCCCAGCATCACAGGTAAAGTCGTAACCCTGACGGATAATTTTCGTTCGCATCACCCATTGATCGCCTATTTTAACGATTTATTTCCCCATTTGTTTCATGAGTCGCCCCTGTCCGACGCATTACCGATTACGTATACCCCCCTGCAAAGCCAACGTGGCCATGACGGCGGGGTTTATACCCTGCTGAGCCAGGATAGTCACGATGAAGCCCACACCATCGCCACGCTGTTACAATCAATCGAAGACCCCGAACATACCGTTGTATTGGCCCGTTCCAAACGCATTCTGGATGGCATTCATACCGCCTGTTTACAAGCCGGGGTTCACGCCACATTGGCGGTACAATCCAATCAGTTGGATCACCAAGACACCATTGATTTGCTTCATCTGGCACTGCTATTAGAAAACCCCCATGACCCTACCTGGTGGGCCTATTTTTTGAGATCCCCATGGGTAAATGGCAGTATTCAAGACGTCTCGACACTCATCAAGCAGCCTGACTTTAAGACCCGGTTTTTGGATGGGCCCCACCCCATAGCGTCGACCGTTCGATCGTGGATGGCCCATAAAGAAACCCATGGATTGGTCGCTGCCATCCGCATGGCATGCACCCAACTGCCAGCCAACGAAAGAAGCTCCGAGCGCTGGGTCGCGTGCGATAAGGTATTGGAATGGATGGCAGGATGGCCCCCCATGGTGGATGCCACCCACACCTTGCATCATGCCTTTGAAGAGGGAACCGATGTCACCCTGCCCGTCGCACCCCATACGGTGCGATTGATGACCATTCATGCGGCCAAAGGATTGGAATTTAAGCGGGTGATTTTGGCAGGAATGGGGAAAGAATGCCTGGGCCGAAAACAAGGCATGCGAACCCTGGTCACCGACCATGACGTGGCCATTCGGTTGCCTGGCGAAACCGATCATGATGAGTATGACACCCTGTCACATGCCATGGCCCAACGACAATTAGAAGAAGAAAAAAGAATTTTTTATGTTGCCTGTACCCGTGCCAGCGAATGCCTTATCTTATCCAGTCACGGCCCCTTACCAGAAGTCGGGGCCCCATTCCCCCCAGCCAAACCCCGGTATATCGACATGGCCTCACTGATCCCCCTCCCCCACCCTTTTCCCCCTCCCATTTCGTCATCGCCCCAACCGAACGCCCCCCCCACCCCGTCTCTTCTGGTGGCGGTGCCCCCCACCCCCCGGGGCTATCACCGATGGTCGGTACATGACGTCATGGCATGCCTCGAATCGGAAAGGGAATGCCAATTGGGACGGCACATTCGATGGGATGTACCCCCTCAACGCAATGCCCAAATAGGAGCGGCTGTTCACTATTGGTTGTTTAAGCAAAGTCAAGGGCACCCGATATCCACCCAGTGGTGGGACGATCTACCGGTCGATATCAAACCCGACGTTCAGACACACATTGACCGGTGTCACGATTGGATACCTGCCTTACAACAGGGTGTGGCCCATCACCCCGAATGGCCCTTTCAATTGGTGATGGGGCAAACCATCATCAGTGGACGGGCTGATTTAATTCGACAAATGGACGAAGTATGGGAAGTGATTGATTTTAAAACAGGAGATCCCGACCCCCAAAAAATTAAACCCCAACTCATGCTGTATGCCTTGGCCATTCAAAAAGCCTATCGCCCCACCCAGTGGCCCATTCGGGCCACTGTGATGTCATCTCAAACGGGAAATCAGCATGAATGGGCGTTTGAATATGACACATTGGGTGCGTTTGAAAAGACAATATACCAAAACGTGAGCCGTTACCATCATCCCACATCGTCCTAACAAAAGAGGGATATCCCCCCATCCGATGGCATCACTACGCACTACCAACAAACTGGTGTGAAAACGGCAAACGGACCGGACGTCCCCCCTACACACCCCATCCATCTGTAAAAGGCCGCATCATACCAATGGGGGGCTCAACCAGGGGCGGTACCACCAAAGAGCACCGGTAATGAACCAGCACCCCTTGTATCACGCCAGTGTTGAGACAGTTCGTCTTTAATCTCACCAAAAGACATCCACGTAATAATGGGTTGGTTATTCACAGGATTGCGAGAATTAAAATGTTCTGAAGAAAGCCAAGACTTAGAGAGAATGGTCAGAACGGGGACTGAGCCATTACGGGTGATCACAACCGCCAGTTCCTCAGCGTTCATATCACGTAAGGATTCTTGCGTCATACACTCCAGCTCCGTGTCAATTTTATCTAGCAACGAATGACGAATAGCGTGTGGCATAGAAAGAGAAAATGACTGCTCACCCAACACTGTAGACCAATAGTGAGAGGCAAATGCCACCCCACAAAATGCCGATACCAACGGGTTAGGGTGTTGAGATTGCAATACCTTGGCGACACGGAAATCTTTCACGAGGGCTTCTTTATCGGGGAGGCCGTGTGACGCAGTCAATGTGGCCAGTGACCCCACTGCCACACTGACAGCTTTTTCAGCATACTGATTAACTGCTGCATCCAACCGGGCACTAATATCGACGCCATTAAGATTGACACAAACGTCGGTAAGCGCATAATAAACGAGATACTGCGTTTCAAATAAACCCTTTAATGCCGTCATAATCTCGTTATGAAAGGCTGTATCCTTATCCTTCGTTAGAGACGCCATAAGATACAACACCCGACAAGACGGCACAGCATTGGAATCGGCTAGGATATTATCAAACCGTTTGGCGTTTTCACGCAAGGACGAATCGAGCATCTCAAGAAATGAAGTCTGATCTAATTCACTCAACCCCGCATGATACTTATTCAGATACGCCTGATGCTTGATCAAGTTGTCTAAATAAACCATTGTGTCATCACGCTGTGTGTCACGATGTCCATCTATATGAGATGAGGGCTGCGCGGGATGTCCATCCATATGAGATGAGGGCTGCGCGGGTCGAAAGCATCTCAAAACGCTTTCTATTACATTGCCCATCCAACCCATAAGTCGAAAAGGTGAGCATGCACCGGAACATGCCGATGAAGGGCATACAGGGTGAGAGAGCGTCATGTGAGTCCTTTCAAATATGTTTGAAAGGTACCGTATCATCAAACCGAACGCTGAACCAATGATATTAGTTGATGGTTAGACGCGGGAACTGCTGTTAAGCTGGCATACCGCCCTTTGGTTTGAACACCTAATGAGGTCCCTAAAAGCATTCCGACAATACCTCATCAATGCCCAATACTTTCATGCGATCCCAATAAGACGAATCCGATCGGCTACACCACGCCAATGACCGTCCTTCCACTGGCAATACCCCATGCGTTTGAACCAATCCCCCACCCGATTGGTCACACCCTCGGTGGCATCCACAATATGCAATGGCATGCCTCGAATCGGAAAGGGAATGCCAATTGGACGGCACATTCGATGGGATGTACCCCCTCAACGCAATGCCCAAATAGGAGCGGCTGTTCACTATTGTTTAAGCAAAGTCAAGGGCATCCGATATACACCCAGTGGTGGGACGATCTACCAGTCGATATAAAACCCGACGTTCAGACACACATTAACCGGTGTCACAATTGGATACCTACCTTACAACAGGGTGTGGCCCATCACCCCGAATGGCCCTTTCAATTGGTGATGGGGCAACCCATCATCAGTGAACGGGCTGATTTAATTCGACAAATGGACGAAAGATGGGAAGTAATTGATTTTAAAACAGGAGATCCCGACCCCCAAAAAATTAAACCCCAACTCATGCTGTATGCCTTGGCCATTCAAAAAGCCTATCGCCCCACCCAGTGGCCCATTCGGGCCACTATGATGTCATCTCAAACGGGTGGGCAACACAAATGGGCATTCGACGATGACAAGTTGGGCACGTTTGAAGACACATTATCCAAAACGTTAGCACGATCATCATACCCTGGCATGCCCATCGATAATGAGAGGACACAGCATTAGGGTCATGCACTAGCACAAAAATAGGAAGGGCAACTATGGGTGATCAAATCACGCAAAGTGGCAGTGGCATCATCGGTACCCCGAATGTGACCGATCATTTCCTTCAATTCATCGTGATGATCTACCATACAACGCCACAACGATTCTTTAACACTTGGCGTCAGGGTATCGAAGTCTTGCATCCCTATTTCTAGGTCTGGGGCAGACAGCACCTCTTTCAAGAACGCCTTGGTATCGTCAAGGTTCCAGTGATCATGCGCCAAGCGATGCCTTCGCACCCCACGATGTATCAGAAAAGGCATCACCGTCGTAACCGACGCCTCAACCGGGGCATAAACCGAAGTCGACGTATCTGAGACATGAACCGAGTCATGAACCGCATCCCGGGCATCTGGGACATGAACCGAAACCGGGGCATCAAAGACGATTTCTGAAGACACCAACATATCTCCCGACGTACATTGCCCCACCTTATGATGAGACCGGGGTAATGGAATGGGGGCGTGTAAGTGTGGCTGATTGGTTAACAGCAACTGCACCAAATGGAATTGATATGCAATGACACCTTCATTCACCGTTACACCGTCCCTACAATAGGCCAGACACGCGTCGCGATCGTCGATCATACATTGACACAGCGTGGGGGCAAGATCCTGCAATGAAATAAACCCTAAGTATGTGGCTTTAGTAACCGGATGCGTCTGGTTCGGAACAATCCACTGATTCAGAAGTGCTTGCGTCACCAATTTAAAGGGCAGGTCGCCATCAAGATGAACCACACACAAGTCTTGACATGACATAAGGTAATAAGGTTCTTGCGTAAGAGAATCACTATCGGTCACCAACTCTCGAATTAAAGATAAGTGATAAGGATGGTGTGTCAACACATCATCAAATGCCACCACTGGCCTTTCTGAACGCGTTTTAGCCCCCCTATTACCCCCCCTCCCACAACAAGATAACCCACATAAGCCACGAACCACACAATGAGACATCAATGAAAAAAACGGGGAAATATAGCCCCTACTAATCGCCACCCCCCCCCGTCTGCAAGCAGAAACAAAAGCGGATAAACCGCTTAGCATGTCACACATCGCATCAAAAACAAACCCACAACATCATCCTTTTTTACCTGCTCACACCATGACCTGCTCACACCATGACCTGCTCGCCAATAACTGGCGCTACCCCTACTCAAAACCGCTCCGACAATACCTCATCAATGCCCAATGCTTTCATGCGATCCCAATAAGACGAATCCGATCGGCTACACCATCCCAATGACCGTCCTTCCCCTGGCAATATCCCATGCGTTTGCACCAATTCCACCACCCGATTGGTCACACCCTCGGTGGCATCCACAATATGCAACTGGGTTCCATAAAGCCCCGCAATCGCCGGTTTTAAAAACGGATAATGGGTACACCCCAACACAAGGGTATCCACACCGTCCGCCACCAAACGATCCACCACATGTCGTATCAATCCCACTGTACGGTCCGAATCAAAATCACCGCGTTCTACCGCTTCTACCCACCCCGGACATACCGTCAATACCCACTGAACATCGGGCATACTGGCCGTTAAGTGGGCCAAATTATCACTCGAAAGTGTATGGGCGGTGGCCAACACCGCCACTTTGCCGGTTTGGGTGACCCACTTCGCTGGTTTTAATGCCGGCTCCATCGCCACCACCGGAATGGACACATGCTCACGCACCGACTTGGCGGCGATCGATGTGGCCGTGTTACACGCCATCACCAATAATGCCACCCCTTTATCCAATAAAAAATCTGTCATGCGAATGGCACGTTGCAAAATTAACTCCGGTGGTTGTTGCCCATACGGCGCATAGCCCGAATCGGATAAATAAAACATATCATAATCCGGCAATGCCTTGCGCAAGCCAGCCAATACCGATAACCCACCCAATCCAGAATCAAATACACCGATAGACAATCGTTACTCCTTGACCAAATGATAAAACCATCATAAAAACGGAAAATGTCATTATCATCAAGTAGCAATCCATCCCCCCTACCTACCCTATCAGCCGATCAGGCCCTATCAGTGGCCGAGGTGAATGGGTTGTTATCGTTGCTAATTGGCCAATGTGAACCGTTGCAACACATCTGGGTCATGGGTGAAATCAGTGGGTTAAAGCAAGTTAAAAACAAAGACCAGTGGTACTTTATATTGGGCGATACCCATGCCAACATTCCCTGTGTATGCTTTCGGGCGTTTCCTTTTAAAAATGGCGACGCCATTCGTGCCAAAGGCAGCATCACCTTTTTTAACAAACAAGGGCGTCTGCAATTCCAGGTCAGTTATGCCATCGCAAACGGGGCAGGGTCTGTACTTGCCCAACGATTGTTACTCAAACAAAAACTGCAACAAGAGGGCCTCTTTAACAACCGCCACACCCTACCCGCTTGGATTCAATCGGTGGCCATTATCACCGCCCACCCATCCGCCGCTTTGGCCGATATGCTGGTCACACTTCGCGAGCATGCCCCCATTGTCTCTTGCCTTATTATCCCCACGTTGATGCAAGGAATGGGATGCGTTGCCGATATCATTGGGTCGCTAGCGTTGGCCCATCAATACCCCTGCGACGTGATCGTGATCGCACGGGGTGGCGGGGGGCCTGATGACTTGCTGCCCTTTCAGGACGAAACCTTATGCCGCGCCATTCACGCGTGTGACCGGCCCACCATCACCGCCATTGGCCATGAATCGGATGACGTGTTGGTGAATGGGGCTGCCACCCATGCCGCACCCACCCCCACCGCAGCCGCCATGCGACTGGCCCAGCCCGCCCACACCCTTCGACACCAATTGCCAGCCACCCTATTGGGCTTGCATCAGCAGGTGACCCACACCCTTCACACCACCCGCCAACATGCCGAAAACGTCGATGGCATCATCCGACAACAGGCACGCCATCTCTTGGCCAGCACCCAAGCCACCACCCAGTCGCTCTTGCGGGTCATCGAGGCGTCTTCGCCATTGCGAAAATTACAGCAAGGGTATAGTATCCTTCGCGATGAATCAGACGTGGTTGTATCGTCGTGTCACGCCGTGTCCGAAGGAAGTCCCCTCCGCATTCAATTGCGTGATGGGCACGTCTCAGCAACCGTAACCCAGGTACACCCCAAACATTGCGAGTATTATGACTGAACCCAACGACCCAATGCCCATTGCCCCCTTGTTAGAAACATTAAAAGAGATTGCGACCCGCGTCGAATCCACCCAAGCGTTGGAGGTTGCCATTCAAGGCTATGAAGACGCCGTCGCCATCGGCCGTCAATTGCATGTGGCCTTGAACCAGACCGAACAGCGTCTCATTCTATTGGATAAAGACAACCCATGGCTACCCCAGTCATGAGCCCCACGGCCCCTTACATTGCCTTTGCTGAACAAAGCCAGCCCATTATTGAACAGCATTTAATCGATGCCTTGTCTCACCCATTTAATGACGAACGCCATGAACTCATGAGGGCCATGCGGTATGCCACCACCGCAGGGGGCAAGCGAATGCGGCCCATTTTGGCCATGGCCACCTATCAATTGTTTGCTAAGCGACCTGACCCCATCATGCCCCTTGCGGTGGCGTTAGAGTTAACCCACACCTACTCACTCATCCATGATGATTTGCCCGCCATGGACAATGACACCCTGAGGCGAGGCAAACCCACTTGTCACATTCAGTTTGGCGAAGACATGGCCATTTTGGCTGGGGATACCCTCAATACCTATGCCTTTGAATGCCTGACCCAGCTGGCGTTTCCTGCCGATCGGGTGATCCAGGCCATTCGGTGTTTTGCCAACGCCTGCGGGGCCAACGGCATGTCGGGGGGGCAAGTCATCGACTTAAAATCCGATGTGCACTCAAAGCCGTGTGTCGAGCTCATGCACCGCCTCAAAACCGGGGCCCTTATTGAGGCGTCGGTGTGCATTCCCGCCCTGCTGGCAGGGGCACCACCCGCTGTGGTGGCCGCCTGCCGGGCCTTTGGCTCTGAATTGGGCTTGTTGTTTCAAATCAAAGACGACATATTAGATGTCACGGGTGATCAGCAACTGGGTAAAACCCCCCACAAAGATGCCGCCCAATCCAAACAAACCTATTGCAGCACCCACGGCATGGACGGGGCCATCCTCGCCATGGAAACCTGTGCCGAAAACGCCCGCACTGCCTTGTCACACCTGCCGTATGACACCACCCTATTGGCCTCCGCCGTGGCATATGGCCTGATGCGAACCACATGAGCATTCCCTGGTGTTTGGTATCCGCCATGTTGGCAATGGTCAGTGCCCAAATCAGCAAGGTCATTTGGCATGCCATTCGCTATCGCACCTTTAAACCCCACTTGTTGGTGGCTGCAGGGGGCATGCCATCGGCCCATGCCTCGTTGGTCACCTCATTGGCGGGTAGCATCGCCCTGTGGGATGGGATTCAATCCCCCGCTTTTGCCGTATCCGTGGTGGTGGGCTTGATTGTGATTCATGATGCCCATGTGGTGCGATACAATGCCGGGCGTCATGCCTCGGCACTTAATCAAATTCAAACCCAATTGGAACCATCCCCCGCCATTGCCCCCCACAAAGAATCGCTGGGTCACACCAAAAAAGAAATCGTTGTTGGCATTTTATTTGGGTTGGGGGTATCATTTTTAATATCATGGCTGTGTCATTAGATCACCTCACATTACCCGACGGGTTATCCCAACTTAGCATTAAACAACTCGAAACGTTGTGCCAAGAAATCAGAGAACGGCTGATTCAAATCAGCGACACATGTGGGGGACATTTGGCCTCTAATTTGGGGGTGGTCGAACTCACCGTCGCCCTTCACACACTGTTTAATAGCCCCATCGATCGACTGGTATTTGATACCTCCCATCAAACCTATGTGCACAAAATGCTCACGGGCCGTCTGAATCGCATGTTCACCATTCGACAAGACAATGGGTTGGCCGGATTTGCCAAGATCGACGAAAGCGAACACGATCAATTCGGGGCCGGACATGCCTCGACCGCTTTATCGGCCGCACTGGGAATGGCGGTGGCCCGCAATATTCAACATGCCACCTACCATGTGGTGGCCATTTTCGGTGATGCGTCTTTATCAGGGGGGATGGCCTTCGAAGCCATGAACAACGTGGAATGCCTGGGCAACACCAATTTCATCGGCATTTTAAATGACAACGACATGTCGATTTCACACCCAGTGGGCACCATGGCCGACACCATCACCCGCATTCGAACCTCCCCTACCTATAAAGACATAAGGCAACGGGTCGACAGCCTGCTAAAACGGGTACCGGGAATCGGGCACCCCATGAACCAAACCATTGACCGGCTCATTCAGCGGTTACGAGATATTGTCATCCCCGAAAAAGTGGGGGTCATTTTTGAAGAATTTGGATTCAAATACATCGGTCCGATTGATGGGCACAACTTGCCCATGCTCATTATCGCCTTGCGCTATGCCAAAGCCTACCCTGGCCCGGTGTTAATTCATGTCATTACCAAAAAAGGAAAAGGGTTGCCCGAAGCCGAGAATGACCCGGTTCATTTTCATGGCATTGCCCCCAAAAGCAACAGCCCCCAAGCCAAGCCCGCGACGTTTACCAGTGTCTTTGGCAAAGAAACCGAGGCCATGATGGGTGAGCATCCAGACTTGGTGGTCATTACACCGGCGATGACGGGCGGTAGTGGCCTCACCCAGGTGGCCAAAGCCTTTAAAGACCGCTTTTTTGACGTGGGGATTGCCGAAGAACATGCGGTGACCTTTGCAGCGGGTCTTGCACGGGCGGGGGTCAAACCGTTGTTGGCGATTTATTCTACTTTTTTACAGCGTGGCTATGACCAAGTGTTGCATGACGTTTGCATTCAAGACCTACCCGTCATGATGGCATTGGACCGTGCGGGATTGGTGGGTGAAGACGGGCCCACCCATCATGGGGTATTTGACATCGCCTATTTATTACCCCTTCCCAATATGGTGTTAATGGCACCCAAAGATGGGTCTGAATTAAAAGCCATGATGCGATGGGCCCTCACCTGTCCCCATCCCGTGGCATATCGCTATTCCAAAGAGGCGATTGCGCCTGACGATCATGGGCAAGCGGCACCCATTGTGATCGGGCAAGCCGAGTCGATGGGACGGTGGGGAACAGACACCCAAAACAAGGTGGCGATTTTGGCTTATGGGGCCATGGTGTGGCCAGCCGTACACGCGGCCATCGCCCTTCATGACTTGCATGGGCTGACCGTTGAGGTGGTCAACCTGCGGTTTGCCAAACCCATTGATTGGGCCACAGTCGAATCGGTGGCCACCCGATCAGAGCACGTGATTGTGGCCGAAGAAGGGGTTCAAAAAGGGGGGCTTTTTTCAGAGATCACCGCCCACATGATACAGCGTTCAGCGGCCCATTGGCATGCCATTGCGGTACCCGACACCTTCATTACCCACGGTAAACTATCCACCTTGCGCACGGGGCTGTTCATGACCGACACCAGCATGGTGAGTCGCATCATGTCATGGGTCACCCCATAACCCATGACCCCACCTTTTTTTCGGGCCCCCGTCATTGGGTTGGCACCCATGGAAGGGTACAGCGACTCACCCTTTCGCCAAATATGCAAACAAGTTAATCCCCACCTATTGCTTTATACTGAATTTACCTCAGCCGATGGGTTGGCATATGGGGCCAAGCGGTTGCAAGAAAAAATGCGGTTTCAGCCCATTGAACGCCCATTATTGGCCCAAATTTTTGGCAAAGACATTCAGACCTTCGTAACCGCCGCCAAATGGTGTGAAGACATGGGATTCAGTGGCATTGACCTCAACATGGGGTGCCCATCCAAAAAAGTGGTCCGCTCTGAACATGGCATTGCCTTGCGAAAAAACCCTGAGCTGGCCATGAAAATAATCGAGGCAGTGGCCCAGGCCACCGCATTGCCCGTGAGTGTCAAAACCAGACTGGGGTGGTCGGATGCCAATGGGTTGGTCGATTTTGGCAAACAAGCCGAATCAGCAGGGGCCCAACTACTGGCCATTCATGGGCGAACCTATACCGTCCCCTACAGTGTGCCCGCCCAATTCGAGCCCATCGCGGCACTTAAACAAGCCGTCCGCATTCCCGTATTGGCCAACGGGGGCATTGTGTCAATCGAAGATGGGCATGCCAAAACCAAGGGATTGGATGGGTTTTTGATCGGACAAGCCGCCATCGGCAACCCATGGGTCTTTGGCAGCCCCGTATCGTTTCGTGAGCGCATCCCAGTCATTCTGAATCATGCCCAGGCCATGGTAGACTTTTATGGGCCACATGGTATTGTGGCATTTCGAAAGCATTTGCTTGCGTATGTAAAGGGGATACCATGTGCCAAACACTATCGCTCGCAATTGTGTCGTGTCGGGTCGGTGGCAGACATTCAAGCTGGATTGAATGAGATTGCCAATCAGGAGGTAAACCATGAACTTAGATGATGTATTTAAAGCCCAAATCGCACTCAATGAGCGACTCAATCCCACCCTATACAAAGACATTGAAGACCCCGAAATCCGTCGCCGTGTGTTTTTGCAATTTGAATTGGCATTGCGACAAGAATCAGCCGAAGCGGTCGACAGCCTCAATTGGAAATGGTGGAAACACGACCAAGACGATTGGGATAACATTAAAATAGAACTCATCGACATGTTGCACTTTTGGGTCAGCATGGCCAGTGTGGCGGGGCTCACCGCCGATGAGGTGTTTGACCTTTATGCCAAAAAAAACAAGCTCAATCACGCCCGGCAAGATGGCGGATATGCCACCGGCACGTATAACAAATATGAAGGTGGGGTCGAAGACAACCACGCATTGTTGACAGGAGACAACTAATGGACATTCATTTGGCCCATACCCAAGGGTTTTGTGCGGGGGTTGCCAGTGCCATTGAGGTCGTCAATCGGGCACTCGAAAAATATGGCACCCCTTTGTATGTGCGGCATCACATCGTACACAACACCGCGGTGATTGAAGATTTCAAAGCCAAGGGGGTGGTGTTTATCGAAACATTATCCGAAGTGCCCGAGGGGGCACGGGTTATTTTTTCTGCCCACGGTGTGGCCCCCACCATTTATGAAGAAGCCAAAAACCGCCAATTGATTTATGTGGATGCCACCTGCCCCTTGGTAACCAAAGTGCATCGAGAAGCCACCAAGTTTTCATCCCAAGGGGTTCAAACCGTCTTGATTGGCCACAGGGGCCATCAAGAGTTATTGGGCACCTCTGGGTATGTGGCACCCAAGCTGTTGCATGTGGTCGAAACCGAAGCCGATATCGATGCGTTATCATTGGACACCGAGCGCCCCATAGGCTACTTAACCCAAACCACCTTGTCCGTGACCGACACCGCCAAATTGGTGGCCCAACTGAAAGCCAAATACCCACAGATCATGGGGCCACCCCGATCAGACATTTGTTTTGCCACCCAAAACCGACAAGATGCCGTGAGCCAACTGGCCCAATTTTGCCAAGTCATGATCATTTGCGGATCACCCCATAGCTCAAATAGCAACCGACTCAAAGAAACCGCCGAAGCGTTTGGACTAAAAAGTTACCTCATCGACTCGGTCTCTGAATACCAACGGGAGTGGCTCACCGGCGTCAGCCAAGTGGGCATCAGCTCAGGGGCCTCTGTGCCCAACAACTTGGTGCAAGCCTTGGTTGATCGCATCAAAGCCGATTACCCCGATGCCACCGTTCACCAAGAAGAAAGCGTCGAAAAAGACATTCGATTTGCCGTTCCCAAGGTATAAGCACATGAACGCCGATATGGGGTATACCTATGCATTGGATTTTGGCAAGTTGGCCACCATTGGCCAGCTGGGAAACCAGGTCGTGCCCGTCATCGTGCAACACCATCACACCCTGCAAGTGCTCATGCTGGGCTATCAAAACGAGGCCGCGTTAGCGGCTACCCTGCGCACCAAGGAAGTGGTGTTTTACAGCACATCCCGCCAGCAACTATGGCACAAGGGGGCCACCTCGGGTGATTATTTAGATGTCTGCAGTGTGTGGATCAATTGCGAACAGAACAGCCTGTTAATCAAGGCC
>Ga0172372_10004701_pt1 | contig 19293 bp, 17 predicted proteins | sample LakKiv5m_2_FD_114544 | JGI IMG/M metagenome (GOLD analysis project Ga0172372, IMG submission 114544) | Freshwater microbial communities from Kabuno Bay, South-Kivu, Congo - kab_092012_9.5m | ecosystem: Environmental > Aquatic > Freshwater > Lake | place: Democratic Republic of the Congo...
GACCATACTGATCCACTGTTTGTGGTTGTGGTTCAGTCGGCAGGGGTTGGTCTCTTTGTTCTACCATGAAGACTATTGTAGTGAAGGTTTGAGCTTAGCTTCAAGGGTCGCGATTTTTCCGGCGACATCTTGATCTTCTGGGAAATAGGTTAAAACCTTTTTAAGTTGTTCTACGGCTGGTCCAGCTTGGTCTTTACTGACATAGTAATCGGCAAGGTATTTTCTAACTTGCACGTAGTCATCCTTCATTTCTATGGCTTTAAGGAAGTTTTGAACTGCGCCTTCTTCATCGCCCAAAGCTTGGGTAATTAGTCCCAAGTTGAAGACCAATTTTGGATCTGTTGGCGCAAGCTTCATCGCAGTCAAAGAGTTGGTTTGAGCTTCCTGTAGTAGCTCTGGGTCAAGTGTACCTAAAGAAGAGAGGAGGCGAACTCTAGTTTTATAAAGATTTAAATGCACTGGATTTAGTTTGATCGCCATGTTGCTCATAATGATGGCTGATTGGGCAGCACTTTGAGCCTCGGGAAGCTTTTTTTGTTCGGCGAATAAAAAGGCAGCTTGGGTTAGAGTGATGGCAAATTTATCGTAAAAAAGGTCTTCATTAGGTCTAAGCTTAATAGCTTGCTGAAGGAAAGGACCACCTTTGCTTAGTTCACCCGAATCAACCAAGCGCGATCCTTGAGTGAATAAATAGTCAGCACGCCAAATATTAATGACTTGTAAGGTCAAAACGAATGCGATTAGACCTGTGACAAAGCAAGCTGCGTATTCTGATATCGAAAGTTTTAATTCGATTTTTGCGGGTAGGATTGGTTCATGATGACTAATAATTTCTAGGGCAGCAAAGAATAAAAACATTAGAGTTGAAACCATGACAGTAGAAAAGCCGAGGGTATTGGAGATAAATAGAGCAACTAGCCCTGCACTCATGCCAATGGCAAGAATCTTGTCTTCTAAGTATTTGGCTTTTTCGTCTTTCTTGAAAATTAAGCCTAAAACTTTAAGAGCAAAAACAATAAATAACGACAAATAGGCAGTCAATCCAACTATGCCGGTGGTGGCCAAGAAGTTGAGTAATTCATTGTGAGCTTTGTTGTATAAGAAGTCCCACTCAGAAACGAGATTGTGCTCCATCGGACGATCTTTGTAGTAACTATAAGCAAATGTTTCTACTCCTGAGCCAAAAATTGGGTAGCGTTGCCAAACTCTGAAGGCACCTGTCCAAACAATTTTTCTAATTTCTCCAGAATCTGTACCACCTAGATCTAGCCTATTGGCTGTGGGTTGTTCTATGTTTTCTGTGGGCTCTGAAATTTGGTGGGTGAGTAAAGATTTTACTGATGGTGAATAAGGTGTTCCGTAATAAGCAACTAAACCCAAAGAAACTGCCCCAATAATGATCAAGTTTTTGCTGGGAAAAGCAATTTTTTGGGAACGAAAATCTTTGAAAAATAAAATAACCAAACCGACTAAATATCCAGCAAATGCAATACCAAGACCTAAAAATCCAGATCGAGATTGAGTGAAAATTACTACAAGTAGCAAGGCAATGCTGGTAATGCCAGCCAAAAGGCCAAGATTTTTTGTAACGTGATCTTTTATTTGAGTTAGTTGACGGTTGATAAAAAGTGAGACGCCGATTGGTAATAATAAGACGGCATAAGCTGCGAGCCAGTTGGGCTGACCAAAGGTGCCAAAGACTCTGTCCTGAACTTTTTGTACCCAACAATCGACATTAAATTTTCCGGTGATCAAAAGACAGCTGGGTGAGTGACCAAAGTGCTCTGGAATCGCGTATAAAGCTACTCCAAGTCCAGCGATAAAGATTGAAGTTAATAATTTTTTGAATTGTTGACGATTAAAATTACTAACCAAAGCATAGTACAAAGTGACATAACTAAAGGTTGAAAGTAGACCACCATGAAAGCGAGTATAGTAACCAAAAATTGAGGTCCTAGGATGGATAGAAAAAATAGTAGATAAAACTTGCGATACAACAAAAGCCAAGATAGCCCAATCCAAGTAAGTTTTCTTGAAAATAATTTTTTTGTTAATGATCATTCGCCACGACCAAGCCAAGCCAATCAAAATAGATGAGCCATAAACTAGCAACATTTTGTTGAATTCAAACAATTCTTCATTCACCCAAGTGAAAAAAAACGGCACACTCAAAACCATGAAATGGAAAAGGAAAATTACTGCTTGGTGGGCATAGTCGGGAACTAAGGTATTTTTTTTCTGCATCAATGGTCTTCAGTATATCTTAAAAAAAATCTTTGTTGTATACTGAAGGAAACTATCTTTGCCTGCCTATGTCAGATAATAACCTGCCCGTTATGATGCCTACTCATGTCGATGATTATCAACCGCCACAGGTTGCTAATGACATGAATGTTCCCGCCGGATTTAATCCACCACCTGCTCCTGTGTCTGTCAGTCCTGTTGTTGGCGACTCTAATAATGTTGCGCCTCAACCTGATCAAATTACTGCACCGGACATGAGTGTTAGAACCATGACTCCGGCAGAAAAACTTATTTTGGCCCAAACCACTGATGGTTCTGTGGCTGACGATAAAATTGCTTCAATTTCAAAAGTACCAGTTCAAAAAGAAGACCAAAATAATATGAATATGTTAAATGCTACTTTGCCAAATACTAATTTTGTTGCCCCAGTGACTCCTGCTATGCCAGTTGCTCCAGCCCCAGCGGCTCCTGCGGCTACGCCAGCTGAACCAGTAAGTGCTCCTGTTTCAAATGTGAGTGTTAAGAATTCTCCAGTTGATGCCAACCAGTCACTAGAAGCTCAAAATATTTTTGATTTATTAGGTGTAAGTGATGGTAAACCAGAAGAAAAAGAAGCTTTCTTAGATGAGCTACAAGACGTCATTTGGGAAGATTTCTTGGGTCACGATGTGGATTTGCTTTTGACTGAGGAAGAAATGGCCAAACTTAACGCTCTAAAGGCCAAAGGCAATGCTCCTGAAGTTCAGGAAGAAATTTTAGTTTTCCTGGAAAAATTGATTCCAGATTTGGAAGACATGATGATGGACAAAGCAATTGAACTTAAAGAGGATATGGTTATGGAAAGAATCGCTGGTTTGAGAGAATTTCACTCTCAAAACGCCGCCGCTTTGGAAAAAATTACTCAAGCCGAAAAACATATTTCCGAAGGCTGTTGGGCAGATGCTAGCCAGCTCCTCAATTCCATCAAGTAACGCTGTTCTTTATTTCCAGTGGTTGTGATATTCTTTGAGCTGTGAACAGACTTGTTAATTTTGTATTAAACACTTCGAGTCGTTGGATGAAAAAACAGGGCAAATTATTGCTTGATTTTGGCAGTGGCTCAGCCAAACTTTACTTGGATGGAAATTTGATTGAGACAAGAAATTCTGCTATTCCAAACTATAAACAAGGCAATTTGGACGAACTGCATTTAGTGGAGAGAGGAACGATTGTTGACTTTGAAGGTGGTAAAAATTTTCTCAACCAAGTTCTTCGTAAGTTGGTTAATGAAAAAAGAATTTGGCCTCGTTTTGATGGTTACTATTTATTGCCGAGTGATTCTAGTCAGGTTGACCAAATTATTGTCAAAAAAATTCTCAATTCTTTGGATTATGGCAGTTGGCAATTGGTGAAAAAAAGTCAGGTCGCCAAAGCCAAAGGTGGTTGTGTTATCGATATTGGTTTTGATTTGACGGAGATAATTTTGGGCTTTGGTGGAAGAAAGCAGGAAGCAAAAACTCTAAAGATCGGTTCTCGTTCTTTTACCAATACAATTAGAGAAGTGGTACGAGAAAAATATCAACTTGATGTTAGTTGGCAAGTAGCTGATCGTGTAAAAAGAGAAATTGTCGGCAAGGATTTTCTTCTTTCAACAGAAAAAAACACTCAAAAAATCACCATTAGAGGTAAAGATATTTATACTTTTGTTCCCAAGACCGTCACCATTAATGCCGTTGATTTACAAAACCCTTTGTTAGAGATTGCCAATGATTTTTTTGAAGATTTAAAACTTTACTTCTCTCAAATTTCCACTGATTTGCTAATGAATAGTATTGAAGAAGGTGTTGAGTTGTGGGGTGAGGGTTCGAAGTTGGCAGGTTTTGAAAATTTTTTAGCTCAAAAACTCCAAACCAGAGTCAATTTGAGTCAGGCTCATTATGAAGTTTAGTCGATTTAATATCCACCTACTGACCATATTGATGGTTATTTCTTTATTGATTTTTGACTATTTTGGTTTGGCAGGCATTTTTGAAAAAATGTTGTCTTTTTTGACCAAGCCAATGCAAGTTTCTGCTAGAAGTCTGGTTTTGAAAATTGAGTGGCCGTTTGTCATGGCTGAAAAATCTATCAATTCAGCACGAAAAGTGCAGATGTTGGAGGAAAGATATAGTGAATCGTTAGCACAATTAACAAGCTTAAAACAGTTGGAGCAAGAAAACCAACAACTCAAAAATTTATTGCAAAATTCGGATCGTGAAGATCTCACGGTTATTATCACTTCGCCAATTGTTTCTCAGGTTGGCCCAACAATTGGAGTAGGATCTAATGATGGAGTGGGTGTCGGCGATCTTGTTTTTGTTTCTAAAACTTTGGTGGGAAGAATTAGAGAGGTTTTTCCTGAATATGCAGAAGTTGATTTGGTGACCCAGATAGATTTCCAACCAATTGTGGCAGTAACCGCAGAAGGTTTTAAAGGTTTGATTAAGGGAGATGGTAAAAGAGTTGTTTTTACTGAAGTTTTACCCGAAGAGTCTCCAGCGCCAGAATCTCGTATTCAGACTGTTGGGCAAGTTGGGGTAGAAAATGGCTTGTTTGTGGGCCAAATCGGTAAGCTTTTGTCGTCAGCCTCAGAAACCGTTAAAACTTATCAAGTTATTCAGCGCGTCGATTTTTATGCGGCAAGTATTGTGGAGATTTACAAATGAAAGATTGGTTAGCTAAATTATTTTTAATTTTTCTCATCGGCGTATTAGAGTCAGTGGTAGGTTTGCCAATCTTTTTTTTAAGTTTGACTACAAGAAGTACCTTCAGTAATTTTTGGTTTAGGTTGGGATGGTATTTGGCAGTTGGCTTAATTTTTTCTCACCTCTGGGGATTTGGTTGGTGGTTGGGAGTTTTGCTTATATATCTAAATCAAGTTTTATTTGAAAAATTGCCCATGCCTGCAGCTAATTCTTGGTTCAAATTATTGATTTTGGTTTTACCAACTTCTTTGCTAGTTGCGATCGTAGGGAATATTGACTTCTCTATGAGAATTTTGATTTATGGAGGTGTTAGTTTGGCGTTGGTTTTACTTGGTCATCGCACTTGGTTTGCTTCGAAATACGAAAAAAAATATCTATGAAACTTGGTTTCAAATCAGTTTTGTTTTTTACCGTTTTGGTGTCGGGTGTATTTTTGATTTGGCTTAGACTAATTGACATCCAACTTTTGAGAGGTAAGGAATACGACCAATTGGCAGAAAATAACCGGTTTTATACTTTACCGATCAAAGCGCAAAGAGGTATTATTTTTGATCGTTATGGTAAGCCTTTGGTCAAAAACATTGCTCACTATTCTTTAGTTGCTGATCAAAATTCGTTATTCTCTAATACCTCTATTATTAACAGGGAAGAGGCTTTGTTTAGAATTGCTACCGGTAGTGGCCTAGTGGTCAAAGAAGCAGTGCGCGAATATCTTTATCCCTCCTTATCCCCAGTGCTTGGCTATGTCGGCGAAGTTACTGCAGAAGAATTAAAAACCAGAACCGATTTGAAGCCTCATACAAAGTTAGGAAAATTAGGTATTGAGAAATTTTTTGATCAAACATTGCACGGCGTTGACGGCAAGGAAGTTTTTGAAATTAACGCCACTTCCAAAAAACAACGTCGCGTCGAAGAAGTTCCTGCTCGAGCAGGAACAGATTTAATTAGTACTTTAGATCCAGAGTTATCACAAGTAGCTTGGGAAGTTTTGGGCACGCAAAAGGGTGCTGTGATTATTAGTAATGCTACCAATGGAGAAATTTTGACCATGGTCACCAAACCCAGTTTTGACGCCAACTTTTTTATTGCCGATGAAACTGACCCAGCCAGAGAATCAGATCGCAAACAAGCCTTGAGTGAACTCTTTGCCGATCCCAACCAACCATTTTTTAACCGAGCCATTGCTGGAGCTTATCCACCAGGAAGTGTTTTCAAACTGGTGACGGCTTTTGCTGGTTTGGAAAATCAGCAAATCGATGCCTCAACACAAATTCTAGATGAAGGCGTTTTGAAAATTGACAATTTTGAGTTCAAATCTTGGTATTACTGGAATTTTGGCAAAACTGAGGGCTATATGGACTTGGTCAAAGCGATTGCGAGAAGTAATGACATTTATTTTTATAAAGTAGCCGAATGGGTAGGGGCGGATAATTTGGCCCAAATGGCAAAGCAGTTTGGTTTTGGTGATTATGAAAATATCGAAATAGGTCCAGAGTCACGAGGTCTTATTCCCACTCCAAAATGGAAAGAAGAAACCATTGGTGAAAAATGGTACTTGGGTAATACCTATCACATGGGAATTGGTCAGGGCGATGTTTTGACTTCACCTTTGCAAATTAACGGCATGATTCAAGCTATCGCCAACGAAGGTGTGTGGTGTCAACCGAAGTTGGTGGGTATGACAGAGACAAATTGCCACGGCTTAGGTTTGAAACCAGAAAATTTACAACTGGTTTTGAGTGGCATGTTAGAAGTTTGTTCTCCTGGTGGGACTGCTTTTCCTTTCTTTGAAAGAAATGATGAGCTTGTGGGTGATATCGACAACCCAGATGCTGCTATTGATGCTGGGGCAATTGCTTGTAAAACTGGAACTGCGGAATTTGGTGCTGCCGATGAGCGCGGTTATCGGCCGACTCACGGTTGGTTTGTGGGATACTTAAAGCCACGACACAATATAGAAAATTTTCCCACTAAAATCGCCATCACGGTGTTGGTGGAAAGCGATGATTTGGATAAGTCTAAAGAAGGATCTTACGACGCCACGCCAGTTGCTAAAACAATTGTTGATTACATAGAAAGCCGTTAGCGTAAAATTAATATCATCATATGAAAATTCGACCATCAATTATCGTGACCGTGTTTAACGAAGCTGAGAATATTGAGCTGTTGCTTAGTAGCATGATCGCCCAACATTTAAAGCCCTTGGAGGTAATAATAGTGGATGGTGGGTCGGGTGATTCAACCGTAGAGCTAATCAAAACCTACCTTCAGCTGGGCAACGGCAAAAAATCGAGTGAAAAAAATGGAATTTGGCAAATTGTTAATACTGATATTTTATTCAAAATTGCTATTAAAAAAGGAAATCGCAGTGTTGGTCGAAACTATGCTGGCGAGCTGGCCCAAAATGAGTGGCTGGCTGTTACTGATGCTGGTTGTATTTTGGATAAAAATTGGTTGCGTGAATTGGTGAGAGTGGCTGAAGTAAAAGATGGTCCAGAAGTAGTGGCTGGATATTATGATGCTGACCCAATGAATGCTTTTGAAGAGGCGATGGTGCCATTTGTTTTGGTGATGCCTGATAAGGTTAATGAAAATAATTTTTTACCTGCTACGAGATCGATGTTAGTCAAAAAATCACTGCTCAAAAAAGTGGGTGGATTCGATGAATCCTTGAGTGATAATGAAGACTACGCTCTCGCCAAAAAAATGAAAAAAAGCGGAGCCAAATTTGCGTTTGCGGGCAAAGCTTTAGCCATTTGGATTCCTAGGCAAAGTTGGCGAGAATTTTGGACAATGATTTTTCGCTTTGCAAGAGGGGACGCTTTTTCGGGAATTTTTAGGCCCAAAGTTTTGACTATTTATGGACGCTATTTATTTTTGGCTTGGGTTTTTACTGTTGATCCCAAATCTTCATTTTTAATGTTTTTGATTTATTTGTACTGGGCCTATGCCAAAAACCGTCGGTACTCACCACACGGGTGGTATTACTTGCCACTTTTACAGGTAGTATCTGATTGGGCAGTAATGTTGGGAACAATTTCTGGATTGGGTAGGAAATTGGTAGCGACGCTTTTTAAACGTTAACCCTCATTAGTTTCTTCGGCTGGATCTAAGTAAGTAACGACCTCATTTTTAAAGTTTGTGCCTTGGTATGTTTTTGGTCCAACCTTTTTCAATGCTTCTACTGGAACTTTACCCCGACCGCCGGGTAAATCCAAAACATAGGTGGGCATAGAAATGCCAGAAATTTTATTTCTGACTTGCTGGATAAGTTTCAGGCCATCTTCAATGCTGATCCGAAAATGGTGGGTGCCGCTCACCAAATCGGGGTGGTGTAAGTAGTATGGTTTGATGCCGATATTGGTCAAATTGGAAAACAGGTTGGCCAAAACAGTGGCATCATTATTTATTTTTTTCAAAAGGACGGTTTGGCTTAGTAACATTGCCCCAATTTTATTCAAACGCTCACAACTTTCAATGAATTTTTCATCAATTTCTTGACTGTGGTTAATATGAAAAACTACCACTAGTTGATGGGTTGCGGCGACTTTTTGAAAGAAATTAAAATAATGGCCATCTAGCCATTCTGGGTTAACTTTTGTCGAGATAAGCACGGGGTGCCAAAAATGGAAATTTGTTGTCAATTTCACTGGAAAATGTTTACTCATCAATATTTTTGTCTCTGAAGTATTTTGGAAGGTTAGTCTTACTTTGTATGAATTTCAACATAAACTTGTCTTATGTTACGTTTTATGGTGTAGAATGAGGGAACGTAATAGGTATTTTAACCTTATGACAGATAAAAAAATCAAACGCGCAATTATAACAGCTGCTGGTTTTGGTTCTAGATTTTTACCCATCACCAAAACATTTCCCAAGGAAATGTTGCCAATCATTGATAAACCAATTATCCAATATTTAGTTGAAGAATGTGCTGAAGCTGGCATTGAAGAAGTGATTATCATTGCTTCTCCAGGTGAAGTGACTAAATTTGAAGATTACTTCTATGGCAGTGCTACCAACATTCGTACTTTGATGATTAGACAAGGTAAATTTGACCGTTGGGATAAAGTCGAAAAAGTTTTCAAATTACCAAAGATCACTATTTTACCTCAAGATGACAGTTTGCCTTACGGCAATGGTCGCCCAATTTTGACTGCTAAAGACTTAGTCGAACATGAAGAGGCTTTTGTAGTGATGTTTGGTGACGATATGGTATTGTCCAAAGTTGGAGCTGCTAAGCAAATGGTTGATGAATACAACAATGATCCATGTGACGGTATGTTGGCTGTTCAAGAAGTCTCAGATAGTGAAGTTGATCGTTATGGCATGGTCAAACTCAAAGAAGGCAGCAAAGATTTGCTCGACTCAGTCATTGAAAAACCAAAGAAAGAAGAAGCTCCTTCCAATTTGGCATCATATGGCCGTTTTATTTTGACGCCAAAGGTATTTGAATACTTAAAATCTGATGCCATCGGTTTGGACAATGAACTTTGGCTTCAAGATGCTAACCACAAAGTTGCTCACAATGGTCGAGTTAAAGTGAAGGTTGTTGATGGCGAATGGATGACTACTGGTGATCCAATCCGCTATATGCAAACTCACCTTAAATTCATGTTGTCTGACGAAAAATACGCTTCAGACCTTCGTGAATTCATGAAAACACTCTAATTGGTAGAGTTGTAATAAATGCGTAGAAATTGAAACAAAAACCGACTAACTTAATGTAGTCGGTTTTTTTTGTTTGTTTGCTATGATAGCCACTTAAGAAGTAAAAGAAAAAAAAGAGGAGACCTCATGAAAAGAATTTTAGTTACTGGGGCCTTTGGCCAAATCGGATCAGAGTTGGTGCCAGCGTTGCAACAAAAGTTTGGCAAAGAAAACGTTATAGCCGTTGGTAATAGTCGCATTCCTGAAGATTTTGATGGAATTGTAGAAAAGTTAAATCAACCTGATAAAGAAGGTCTTCGTGGTTTGATTACAAAATACGAAATCGATACAGTTTTTCACTTGGTATCTTTACTATCTGCTACTGGTGAAAAAGATCCAAGTTTCACTTGGCATTTGAACATGAAATCCATGAAGGACGTTTTGGATTTGGCGGTTGAGTTTAAGCTCAAGATTTTCTGGCCCAGTTCGATTGCCGCTTTTGGTCCAACCACTCCTCGTGATTTCACTCCTCAGCGCACGGTTTTAGAACCAACCACTATGTATGGCGTGACCAAAGTTGCTGGCGAATTGCTTTGCCAATACTACTTCAATAAATTTGGCGTTGACGTTAGAAGTGTCCGTTACCCAGGCATCATTAGCTATAAAGCTTTGCCCGGTGGTGGCACCACAGATTATTCAGTGGCAATTTTCTATGATGCGATCGAAAAAGGTGAGTATGAGTGTTTTGTCAGCGAAGAAACCACTTTACCAATGATGTATATGGATGATGCGGTCAAAGCTACTATCGATTTGATGGAAGCAGATCCAGCCAAATTAACAGTTCGTACCAGTTACAACTTGGCCGCGATTAGTTTTACCGCCGAGGAATTAGCCGCCGAAATCAATAAAACCTTGCCAGTGCAAGTGACATATAAGCCTGATCATCGTCAAAATATCGCCAATTCTTGGCCAAAATCGATTGACGATTCTCAAGCTCGTCAAGATTGGGGCTGGCAACATGAGTACGATTTGCCAAAAATGACTGAAATCATGATTAATGAACTTAAGAAAAAATTGGGAAAGTAATATGTCTAAACAAAATTTTTACCAAACCTTAAAAGCAGAAGTAGCCAGAATTGACGAAGCTCAGGTAACTAAGCGTCAAGAAAATGTAATTGAGGGTTTTACTAACGATCCATCTCCCAAAGCTATTATCGCTGGCAAAGAGTATCAAATTTTCAACTCCAATGATTACTTAGGTCTTAGACATCATCAGACACTCAAAAAAGCAGAGCACGAAGGCTCTGAGCAATATGGCGCCGGTCCTGGGGCTGTACGTTTTATTTCCGGCTCACTTAAGGTGCATCGCGATTTGGAAAAAGCACTGGCTAAATTTCACGGTCGGGAAGATGCAATGGTTTTCTCATCAGCATTTGCTGCTAACTTGGCTGTTTTGTTTAGTTTGATCAAAGGTCAAAGTAAAGATTCTTTGCTGAACAATAATACTTTGGTTTTGTCAGATGAACTTAACCACAGAAGTATCATTGATGGTATTCGTTTGGCTGGTCTCGAATCAGAGCAAAAGCAAATTTTCCCTCATTTGAAGCCTAGTGAAGCTGCTCAAGTTTTGGAAGCTAATAAAGATAAGTTTGACCGCGTGGTGATCGTTACGGATGGTGTTTTTAGTATGCTTGGCGAATTCCAAGATTTGAAGGAATTACGCCGCGTTGTTGACCAATACGACTCTGTTTATAAAGAAGGTGTTTTGCTAGTTGTTGACGATGCTCACGGAGTTGCTGGAAGTGGTGCCACAGGTCGTGGTACTGAAGAGGTGAGTGGTGGCAAAGCTGATGTTTTGATTGGAACTTTAGGTAAGGGTTTTGGTGCTGATGGTGGTTATGTGGTGGCCGACCAAGTTGTTATTGATTACCTTCGTGAATCCGCTGCAACCTACACTTATTCCAACAGCATTTCTGGCGCCACTGCCGCAGCAGCTTTATCTTCTGTGAATTTAGTTGATTCAGCTGAAGGTCAAGCATTATTGGCTAGTGCCAAAGAAAACATTGCTTACTTTAAAGAAGAAATGACTAAAGTTGGCTTTGTTTTTGCCGCTGATTCTAATCACGCGATTCAACCACTTTTGATTGGTGACGCTACCAAAACTAAGGCTTTGACTAAAGGTTTATTCGATGAAGGTGTTTTGGTTACTAACATCAATTATCCAGTGGTGCCAAAAGGTCGCGATGAAATCCGTGTTCAAATCAGTGCTACTCACACTAGAGAAGACTTATCTGAATTCATTGGAAAAATTACTGATGTTGCCAAAAAAGTTGGGGTAATCTAACAACTGGTTGTTTTTGAGGCACCAATCGTTTAATCTAGGTTCGACATCAATCATGATTGATCCCTTGAACCAACCCATTACTGAGCTGACAGAAGATCAACAGCATTCAGGTGTATCGGCCCACAAGAAATATTTGTTGATCGCAGTATCCATTTTTATGGCTGGCTTTTTGGTTGCTGGTTGGTGGTTTTTTCATAAATTAAATACAAATAATCGGTATGAGAATAATCAAAACTCATTTATTAACCCACTTCTGACTGACGTACCTTTTGCCGATATGACAATTCCATATTTGCGTCAAAGAAATTATGACGGCCAAATTGGGGAGTTAAAAAAAGTCAGCGAGACTAGTACTTACACCTCTTATTTAACCAACTACACCTCTGATAATTTGAAAATTAATGGTCTGTTAACCCAACCAAAAGGCGAGGTGCCAGAAGGTGGTTGGCCAGCGGTGGTTTTTGTTCACGGTTATATTTCGCCAACTCAATATGGGACACAGGAAAAGTACGAGGATTATGTTAACTATTTAGCTCGCAATGGTTTGGTGGTTTTTAAAATTGACCTGCGTGGCCATGGTACTTCAGAAGGTGATGCGAGTGGGGCATATTATTCTGGCGATTATATTGTTGACGTTCTTAATGCTAGATCGGCTTTGCAAAAATCAGACTTTGTAAATGCAGAAAAAATTGGTTTGTGGGGTCATAGTATGGCTGGAAATGTAGTTCTAAGGTCGATTGCTGCTAATCACTCAGTTAAAGCAACGGTGATTTGGGCAGGAGCTGTTTACACTTATCAAGACTTCCATGACTTTGGCATTCAAGATGATTCTTACAGGCCCCCAACTTCTCAAGCCGAACGGCAAAAACGTCGCCAACAGCTTTTTGATACTCATGGGCAATTTGAGGCAAGTAGTGAGTTTTGGGCTAAAGTTGCTCCAACAAACTATTTGGAAGGCTACAAAGGAGCGATTCAATTACATCATTCAACTAATGACGATGTCGTGAGTGTTAAATACAGTCAAAACTTAAAAACAATTTTGGATAACTTAGGTATTAAAAATGAATACTTTGAGTACAACGCCGGTGGTCATAACATTAGTAATCCAGCATTTTCTCAGGCCATGCAGAGGACAGTGGAGTTTTTCAAACGTGAGCTTAATTAGTATTAACTGTCTCTTCCAACAATATAGTCTATTAGTGAGTTGAAGTTGTCTTTGTATTTTTCGTTGTTAATTGTGCCAATAATTTTTTTACATTTTTGTTGGTATTTTTTAACAATTTCTGAAACATTTTTTTCAATGCCAAATTCAATTAAAACATTTTTTATCGTTTTTAAATCTTTATCAGAGAGGGTGCTTTTTCCAAAGTATTTTTTTATTCTTCTATACTCTTTATTTTTATTTTTACCCAACTGCTGATGATAGAAAAAATGATAGTACGTTTTTTTATTGTCACAGATATCACTGCCAATCGCTTTTTTAGTAGCCAAGGAATTGCCAAAAATATTTAATTTATCATCAGTTATTTGGAACAACATGCCGATGTTTTCAGCAAGTTGCTCAATATGTTTGAGGTCTGTTTCTTTTTCACCACTAGCCAATAGCGCAGCAATGATGGGCATGACAAATGTATAGCGAGCAGTTTTGTATAGATAAATATTTTCTATTTTGGAAAACTGATATTCTTCTTGATAGCTAAAATAAACATCTTGCCATTGGGCAAAACCAACTTTCACATACTCATTCATAATAAAGTTGATGACTTTATGGGAGTGGTCAATTTTAAGTTGGGCGAGCATTTTAAATGCTAAGAAGAAAATAATATCTGAGGAACAGTTGGTAGCTTCGCCACTATATCTTTCCGGATATAGAATGTTATTTTGTTGGGCATTATTTTTGAGCAAAGAGTGCAGAGCAATTTGACCTCTTCTAAAATTATCCTTATCCATCCAATCGTCCTGAATAAGTAAACCTGAATGAATAAGTTCTAAGGCACCAGCAACGGGTAAGTATTGATCAATTTCTAACTCACTTTTTCCGGAAAGGGTTAAAAACTCTAAAAACAATGAACCCCTGATGCTTTTGCCATTTTTGCTAAAGTCAATTAAGTATGAAAACAAAAGATCTGCTTGAAAATGATTTTTTAAATCAGCCTTATTTTTAAGGAGAAAATCATTAAGAAAGTTATCAATTTTCTGTTTATGTAGTTTGATAAAAACCGGAGTTTTCATAGTAGCGGCTGAAAATCAATTTATAAAAAATTAAACCATAGAAAAAATCTTCAAAGGGTATGCTGAAGATTTGCCAATGGCTTTTAAATAGTTGGTTGTATGTAACAATTGGCAAGGCTGTAAAATAAAAATTGAACAAAAATGTTGCGAAGAAAGTAAAGATCAAGCCAGTCAGAAAAACTTTATTTTCTAGCTCACTTTTTTTCATAAGGAGAAAAGTGAGTAGTGAGATTGCCGCTGTATACTCCCACTTCATAAGCAGGGCAAAAAATAAGGCGATGAGCGGTAAAACTTTGAACAAATAAAATATTTTAGGGGAAATTTTTTGATGATAAGTAGATGAAAATAATTCATTTACATTTTCAGTAATTGTAAGTAAAGCAATGGGAATGCTTATAAAAAACAATATTTCTTCAATGGGTAATGAACCAATTTTGAAGAGAGTATATTTATCTGAAAAATACCACCAACGGTTGGCAACCAAATAATCCCAGATAATAAAGGCAACTGAAACAGGTAGGATTCTTATTATTTTTTTAAGACTCGGAAGCTTCATGGCTGGGTATAATTTTTTTCCAACTACCAATGAACTCCAAACCGTCAGGTGAAAAAGTAGGTAGGCGAAGGGTTCTAATATTTCAGGCATAAAATTGAACATTTAACAAAGGTAGCTATAACCAATATTTTGCTTGGTTTAACTTTTTTTTCAAAGATAATTTCAGGTTTATTTTCAATTTTTTTGGCGGTCCATTCATATAGTTTGGCCGCTGTAACAATGGGAACTCGGTAACGATAGGGAATAAAGTGATAGCCAGCATCAGCTTGCTTTTGAATCAAGTAATACTTTTTAAGTGCTGATTTGATAAAGGTATAAAACTCGAGATTTTTTGTTGGTTGTTTTTTAAAATCACACAAATTGTGTTCTCGATTTTTTTGAAATGAGGCGAGGTAGGGTCGGCCAAATTGGCAATCTTCGTTTAAATCTCTAATGAAATTAATTAGCTGCATTGCCGCACCTTGTTGTTTGGCCGAAGGGTATGCTTCTTTTGGTAAATCTAAAATTTTACACATCATGAGGCCAATGACTTCTGCGCTTCCATAAATATATTTTTCCAAATCTTGATAGTTTTGATAGGAAATAGATTTGTTTTTATTGGGAATATCATTTTTCATTGATTCAAAAAAAGCATGAACCCAAATTTTTGGAATGTCATTTTTTTTGACTAGGTCAACAAAGTCCACGATAATTTTTTCATTTTTAGTTTGGGGAACAAATGGTTTATCAAAACATTGCCAAGTTTGTTTAACAATTTTTTTAAACTCGTTTACTTGGGGCGGAACTTGATCAACAAAATCATCAGCAATTCTAACGAAGCCATAGATTGTTGTGACTTTCTCAAGTATATCCTTTGGGAAAAAGAGACTACTGTAATAGTAGGTCGTACTTGATCTTTTAAAAATAGCATTTTGGTCGCTTAAGCTATTCTTTTTCATTTTTAATGATGTCGTTGATATAAAGTGCTGAGAGTAAGACCATTGGAACGCCGACGCCAGGTTGGGTAAATTGGCCAGCATGATAAAGGTTTTTTAGCTTCTTTGACCTCATTCTTGGTCTTAAAAAGACACTTTGCAATAGTGTATGAGAAAGACCAAGGGCATTGCCCATATAGGCATTGTAATCATTGGCAAAATCACTTTTGCCATAGATTTTTTTGTAACAAATATTTTCAATAAATTTAATACCAACAACGTTTTCAATATGTTTTAAAACATGGTCAACGTATTTTGAAAGTTGATTTTCTTTGGTTTTTACACCTATGGGTATTAGGACAAATAGATTTTCTTGGTTTTTTGGTGCAACACTAGGATCAGTAGTTGATGGGGCAGAGATATAAAAACAAGGTTTTTTGGGCAGGGCACCAGTTTTTATTGTATTAAAATGTTTCTCCCAGTTATCTTGAAAGTAAAAATTATGGTGGCTAAGTTCGGGAATTTTTTTGTTGATGCCAAGATAAACCAATATAGAAGAGATTGAATAATCGCGTTTGTCCCAATAATCTTTGGAATAATCTTGATATTTTTGTGGAACAATTTTTAAGTCAAAATTGGCATAGTCTGAAGCGTTAATTACTAGGTCAGCGTTAAGGTTTTTTTTATTGGTCTTAACACCAATTATTTGGTGTTTTTTCTCATCAATCACTAGAGAAGTAACTTCAGTGTTGGTTAAAAATTTAACATCATTTTTTTTGGCAATTTTTTCTAGCGCCTTAACTAATTGACCCATACCGCCCATTGGATACCAAACTTGTTTTTCGAAATCAGCAGCAACGAGCATGCTATAAAGAGCTGGTGTTTGGAACGGACTGCCACCCAGAAAAACTGTATGGAATTCAAATATTTTTTGTAAGGACTTGTTTTTGACGTATTTTTCAATGAATTTATGATAGCTTTGAAATGGATTAATAATTGAGAGTAATCGCAACCCATTAATCAAATCTTTGAAATTAAAAAAGTTAAATAGGTTGTGATACGGACGATTTAAAAAATTATTAACTGCCAAATCATATAAAAAACTGGTTTTTTTAATGAGTTTTTCGATACTATTTATTGACTGAGGATCAATTTTTTTGAATAAATCGAGATTTTTCTCCCTATTATTGGTCAAAGTTATGGGGGAGAGTCGCTGTGAAAATATACGATATTTGTTATCAAGGGGTTTTAGGGTAAATAAATCACTGGTTTTATGACCAAGAGCTTGAAATAAATTTTCGATGACCTCTGGCATTAAGTACCAGGAGGGACCCATGTCAAAAACAAAGCCACTGGTTTTTAAAACTCTCGCTCTTCCTCCTAGGTCTTTATTTTTTTCAATTAGGGTAACTTGATAACCTTGTTGAGACAACAGTGAAGCGCAACTTAATCCAGATAATCCTCCACCAATAACCACTGCTTTTTTATTCATATTTTAAATGTCAGATTGCTCTAAAATTGCTCATTAAGATTTGCACGCTAAAACTGGTGATCTTTATTGTTGCTGGCAATCTAGAGTTGCTCTGATTGTCAATTAAGGCGGAAGTGGAGGGATTCGAACCCACGAAGGCGTGAACCTCTGGTTTTCAAGACCAGCGCAATTGACCGCTATGCGACACTTCCTTGAAAGGTAATTTTAACATTAAAACAGCATAATTACACCAGATGACCAAATCTGGCTAATGATGAAAATCTCTATTGAGAATTACTATTCTTAAGAAAGAAGATAATGGCAACAAACGCCAGGATGCCAGTCACGATGGCCGCGCCAATTAAGAAGCCAAGACTGCTTGAGCTTTGACTGGTGTTGGCTAAAGCCGCTGGGGTTGGTGAAGGACTACTGGCCAAACTTCTTGTACTACTACTGGAACTGGTAGTGAGTTTTGGAGTGGGTACCGGTGTGCTGCTTGATGTGGCAATTTTGGTGCTAGATGAAGCAGTAGTAATAATAACTGTAGCCACAGCGGTTTTTGGTGCTGGAGTTGGGGTAGCAGTCGATCCGCCTTTAGAGCTGGTGGAAGTGGTTTTGACAGTTGTAGTTACCGGACTGGGTTTGATCACTACTGGGTCAGTACATTTTTCTTCGGTCAAATTTTTTGGATTGCGGCAGCGGTTGTACCAACAACTATATTTAGTGGCACATTCTCTGGAATCGGCACAATATTCGTTGCAACTTCTGTGAATTCCGCCATCAGCTGGTGCGTTTGAATTGCCGCCCGTGGCAGTGGTTACTTCAACGTTATATTTTTGTTGGACTAAATTAGTAGTTAAAAATGATTTGCCAAATTCCATGGCCCCAGAATTACTTTGATCAAAAGTTAATTTCACTTCTCCTGATTGAAGGGGATAGAGGTTGAATGTGGCGAGTTTTTGATTTTGATCATGAGTAGTAAAAGCATTGCCGCCGAATGCTGCCAATTCAACAAATTTGAAGTGTAAATCATTGCCAACTTTATTTACTTCAGAGAAAACTGGATTGAGACCTGTAATTTGTGAGATTACGACGCCAGATTTATCTTGGTTAACTCCTGTGATGGAGCCAGAAAATTGCAAGCCAGAAACAAACTTGTCCTGCGTATTAACCATCAAGTCAACAGTTAGTGCTTGATTGGGTTGAATTTTGGTACTGGAATTACCAAGTGTAACACTGAGCTGCTCACCTGATGCTTGGCGACGGAAGTCCAAGTTAAAATCTTGCTTTTGCATGGCCCAAAAGGCAAGGCCTGACAAGACTAAGAATAAAGCTAAGCCAAATAAAGGTAGAAAATTAAATTTTGCTTTTCTCATGTTGGCCTACAAGCTTTTAATAAATTCACTTAAGAATAAGTCGTAATCTTTGAGATCTACTGCGCAGTCTTTGTTGAGATCTGCTGTTGATGGGTTAGTACAGTTTCCTGCATTTGGACAAGCAGCGAACTCGCAGTTTGGTGCAACTCGACCAACGGACGAACCGTCTGGGCATTGTTTGGCATCAGCAGTACAGACAACGTCAGTTTTTGGAACGTTGACTTGGTCGGTATCAGAACAACTGGCCGTATTAGCACAGGTAAAGGTATGAACACCACCTTTGGTGATTTCAAAAGCTTTGAGTGATTTTCCGTATTATGATGAGTTTTTTTCTATTGTCAAAAACTCTTTCTGGATGCACCGTTGGTTTTCCTGTATATTTAACTCAGAATATGCCACAAGGTTTGCCAAATACCCAGATTGATCCAAGAGAGCTGGCTCAGACTTATTTTGCTGATATGCCTAAGCCTCAGCCAGAAGAATTTATCTTCGAGTGGCAGGCGATGTCTCGTCCTTATAAAAAGCGCAATCGCCAGTACTACACCACTGTGGCTTTAATTGTGTTTTTGGTTTCGGCAATTTTGTTTTTTGCTGGACAGTTTTTACAAATCGCAGTTGTAGTGACTGTGGCTTTCTTGGTTTACGTTTTATCTAGTGTTCCACCTCAAGAGAGCAGAATCATTATTACTACTTATGGCATTCGTTTTGATGATCAACTCTATTATTGGGAGGAGTTGGGCAGGTTTTGGTTGGATGAAAGAAATGACCAAAGGGTGATTAATA
>Ga0172372_10004702_pt1 | contig 19293 bp, 13 predicted proteins | sample LakKiv5m_2_FD_114544 | JGI IMG/M metagenome (GOLD analysis project Ga0172372, IMG submission 114544) | Freshwater microbial communities from Kabuno Bay, South-Kivu, Congo - kab_092012_9.5m | ecosystem: Environmental > Aquatic > Freshwater > Lake | place: Democratic Republic of the Congo...
GAAGTTCGTGTGGCGCGTGACCAGCCCGACCAGCGCGTTCAGCGCGGTCACGGCGGCGCTCACCGTCACGGACCGTGTTCACGCGCAGCCGATTAACATCTCCGGATCGGTCAGCGGGGCGACTTACTGCGTGGTGCTGTTGATCGAGGCGACGGGCCAGCAGCGGCTGCTCTCCGGGGTGATGACGGATGCCAGCGGCAACTACAGCTTCACGGCCCCGCCCGGCACCTACCTGCTCAGCGCGGCGCGGTGCGGCACCAGCGGCGTGACCTTCGTCACGGACTTCACGAACCCGGCGCTGATTTCGTTCCCGACCGGCGGCACCACCAACGGCCTGACGCTCGGCACCACGACCACCACGCGGACCATCACGGGCCGCATCGTGGATGACTTGGGCAACGGTGTCGGGGGCGTGTTCATCGAGGCGAACTCGACCAACGGTTTCTTCGCCCTGACCTACTCGGACGCGAACGGCGATTACACGCTCAGTTCGACCAGCAACGAGTGGGAGGTCGAGGTGGCCTCGTGGTCGCTGGCACGCAACGGGCACACCGCACCGCACCAGGATGCGATGGTCATCACGACGACCGGCAGCGTGGCGAACGTGAACTTCACCGCGCCGCGCGTGAACGCGGTGATCTACGGCATGGTGACGAACGAGTTGGGTGCGGGCGTGTCGAACGTCGTCATCGAGGCCGAGGATTCGAGCTTCACCTACGAGGCGGCGGGCTATAGCGACACGGCGGGCAACTACGTGCTGGGCGTGTTCGGCGGAACTTGGTTCGGCGGGGCGGACATGGAGGAGCTGGCCGCGCGCGGGTTCGTGGGGCTGAACTTCAACGGCAGCCCGGCCACCAACGCGGCGGTGCAGCGGAACGTCGCGCTCCAGACCGTCACCACGTTTTTCCACGGCCGCGTGGTGGACCAGAACAACAACCCGCTGGGCAACGCGTCGCTGTATGCCAACCAGTTCCCGCCCGGCTGGTCCACCGGGGCGGAGGCCGACGGCAGCGGCTTCTTCACGCTCGGGCTGTTCGCCGGCCCGTGGTTCGCGGGGCTGAACAACGACACGGTGGACCAATACAACGTGGTGGGGCCGACGCTCAACTTCACCAACGGCCCGAGCGTGTCCAACTACGTCGTCGTGGCCCGCCAACGCAACGCGCAGCTCGCCGGCGTGCTGCGCGACACGCTGGGCAACGCGCTGACCAACGTGCAGGTCTATGCGCAGGTGACGGTCGGCACGAACAGCTACTTCCTCAATCCGGTGTTCACGGACGGTTCCGGCAACTTCTCGCTCTCAGCGTTCACTGCGACGGGTTGGCTCATCGCCAGCACCGGACTGGGCGCACGCAACTTCGTTGACGCCTTCGAGTCCCCATTCGACATCAACGGCAACACGAACATCGTGCTCACCGCCACCACGAACACCGCGCTGACCATCGTGACCACCAGCCCACTGCCGGACGGCACGAATGGCGCGGCCTACAGCCAGCAGTTGCAGGCCATCGGCGGCTTCCTGCCGTATTTCTGGACCGTGACCGGCGGCGCGCTGCCGGCCGGGCTGGCGCTGGGGCAAGACGGGCGGATCACGGGCACGCCCACGGCCACCGGCACGTTTAACTTCACCGTGGACAACAACAACGTCACCACTCGGGCCTTCGCCTTGACCATCCATCCTCCGGGCGGCCCGGCGGACTCCACGCCGCCGACGCTCGACCAGACCACGCCGCAGAACTTCCAAACCGGCATCCAGACGCACTCGGGCATCGCGTTCACCTTCAGCGAGCCGATGCGGACCAACGTCGCGATCACCTGGAGCGGCAACGTGACGGCGGCGAACTTCCGCTACGACTGGGCGACCAACGGCCAAACGCTCTTCTGCACCTACAACGGGCTGCTGCCGACCAGCGCCACGATCAGTTGGTTGCTCAACCCGACCGGCCACGGCAATCCCTTCCGCGACGTGGCCGGCAACGCGCTGCCCGCCGACATCGCCGGCTCGTTCAGCACCGTGGCGTCACACGCGACCGGCGTGCCGGACGTGCTCCAGGTCCTCGTCTATAAGGCCGCGAACTACGTGCAGACCAACGCCGCCGCGACCGACGTGGTTCCGTTGTCCACCAACACCCACACCTACGGGGTCAACATCCAGTTGAGCGGCCACGTCACGGTCACGAACATTCCCAGCGACATCAACGGCACGATCTTCGCCGAGGTGCCGTTCAGCGGCGGGCGCGGCGACGCGTTCCAGTTCGAGGCGCAGGACTTCACCTCGCAGGCGCAGATGGACGCGCTCTACCCGAACGGCAACCACAGCTTCAGCCTGCGCACCGTCCACAACGGCACGAACAACGTGACCGTGCCGCTGACCGGCAACCTGTATCCCGCCCCGCCGGTCATCGCCAACTTCACCGCCGCGCAGTCGGTCAATTCCAGCAACAGCTTCATGCTGACCTGGAACCCGTTCACCAACGGCACGGCCAGTGACTTCATCCTCGTGGAGATCAACGAGCGGCTGGGCAACGACACCTTCCTCGACATCTTCCGCACCCCCGGCATCGGCGAGCCGGGCGTGCTCGACGGCACGGCCACGTCGGTGAACCTCCCGGCGAACACCTTTGCGGCCGGCTCGACGTATGACGTGAGCATCACGTTCGTGAAGGGCGTCCACCTGAGCACGGCCGGCTACCCGCCGCTGGTGGCCGGGGCCTACGGGGCGGAGACGGCCTTCAAGCTCGTGACGGCGGGCACGCCCGCGCGACCGAGCCTCGCGTTCACCACGGTCCAAGGCGAAAGCCACCGCCATGTGCTGCTCACCGGCGAGCCGTTTCGCCTCTATCAGGTCCAGGTCGTCACGAACCTGCCCGGCACCAACTGGCAGAGCCTCGGCACGCTGCGGACCATCGGCCGCACGAACATCTTCGGTGACTCCGCGTCGCCCAGCCATCTGCGCCGCTTCTACCGCGCGGTGCTCGTGACGAACTGAGCGTCCGCCTCGCGGCTTGTTTCCCCGGCCGGCGTCGGCGTAGAATGCGGCACGTCGTTTCGTCGTGTCCGCCGCCATGAACGCCATTGCCCTCCTGATCTGCCTCTTCCTCGCCCTCGCGTTGCCTTTGCCCGCGGCGGAACCGGCGGGCGGCCCCGTCGCCCCGTGGACCAAGGGCGTCCGCCTCGCGCCGGTGTCCGCCGTCGCGGGCCGGCACACGATTCACAGCTACTACGTCGCGAACCCGGAAAGCCCGGACGGCAAGCACGTCCTGTTTTTCTCCTCGCAGCACCCGGCCGGCTACGTGGGCGAAGTGCGGATTCTGGAGCGCGCCACCGGCAAGGAGACCGTGCTCGCCGAGAACGTCCACACCGAGGACGCCCACCGCGCCGCGTGCCAGCAATGGCTCTCGGGCGGGAAGCGTGTCGCGTTCCACGAAGTGATCAACAAACGGTGGCGCGTGGTGGTCGTGGACATCGCGACGCTCGCGAAGACCATCGTCGCGGAGGACCGGCAGCTCGGCTTCGGCCAGCCGGCGGGTGACTTGCTCCCGCTCTACGGCTGCCATTGGAATCCCGGTCCGCACCGCGACCTGGAGCTTTGGGATGCGCGCACCGGCAAGCTGACCCGCAGCGCGACCATCGCCGAGGTCGAGGCGAAATACGGCGACTGGCTGACGAAGGAGTTCGCCGGCAAGCCCTGCTCGATTTTCTTTCCCGTTATCAGTCCCGACCTGAAGCGCGTGTTCTTCAAGATCGCCGCCGGCAATGGCGGCGACAATTTCATGGCCAAGGGTGCCAGCCAGCGGCAGGGCATCGTCTGCTACGATTTCGCGAAAGGGCAGTGCATCTGGCAGCGCGGCAAGTGGGGCCATCCCGCATGGGAGCCGGACTCGCGCCACATCTTCGAGGTCGGGAACCTCCGCATGGACACCAACATCCCGGAGTTCAAATACACCAAGCTCGCCGACGTGCCGAACCTGCGTGGCTCGCATCCCTCGATCAGCCCCGACGGCAAGCTGATGGTCACGGACGGCTACAGCGAGCCGGCGGGCGGCCCGCCGTTGGAGTGGGGCATCATGGTCGCAGACATGAATGGCGGGAAGTGGGTGCTGCTCCATAGTTTCGTGCAGAGCAAAGGCGCGCTCTCCTGGCGGCGCAACGACCCGCACCCCGCCTTCAGCGCCGACAACCGCCGCATCTACTACAACGTCAGCGACGGCCAGTTCACGCGCCTCTTCGTGGCGGAGCGGGCCAGGCCGTGAACCCAACGAGCGCGCCGTTTGTCAGACACGTTGCATCGGCCACGACAAACCCCTAGAGTCCGACCATGAGCACCACGACGCTCGATTCGCTGATGTCGCCTGTGACGGACTGTCTGGATGCCGCCTCGCTGCGGGCGCTGGTGAACTTGCGCGCGACCCCGGAAGCCGAGGAGCGGGTGGCCTGGCTTGCGGACCGTGCCAACGAGGGACTACTCGCCCCGGCCGAGCGCGCGGAATACGAGAGCTGCATCCTGTTCGCAAACTTTCTCGGTGTCCTCCAGACCAAGGCACGGCGCAAACTCAACGCCGCCGGCTGAATGAGCGTCTCCGCCGCCGACAAACGGCTCGTGCGTGAGCGCGCCGGTGGACGATGCGAATACTGCCGCATGGCGGAGACGTGGGAGCCGTTCTTCAGCTATCATGTGGAGCACATCATTGCCCGCCAGCACAACGGTTCGGACAGCGCGGACAACTTGTGCCTCGCCTGCCATCACTGCAACGCCTTCAAGGGGCCAAATCTCACCAGCGTGGATCCGGATGGACAAGGCGTGACCAAGCTGTTCAATCCGCGCGCGCAGACGTGGACGGAGCACTTCAGGATTGAATCCGGTCGCCTCATTGGCCTCACGCCGGAAGGCCGCACGACCGTGTTTCTGCTGCAAATGAACGCCGCGCACCGCGTGGAGTTGCGGCTGGAGAACATGACCAACTGACTTTCTAAAATGGCCGAACTTTTCAAACTCACCCGCATCCCGTCGCTGAAGACGGTCGAGGATTTTCGCAAGCACTGTGCCGCGCTCGGAATCGAGCTGCCGTGCGAGGACGCCATCGCCAGCACAAACTCCCCGCTCGCCGAGCCGGTGCCGGACCTCACCGTCAACGGCAAGCGCGTCGGCAACCGCATCGCCATTCACCCGATGGAAGGCTGGGACGGCACGACCACCGGCGGCGTGACCGAGGAAATGCGCCGGCGCTGGCATCGCTTCGGCGAAAGCGGCGCGAAGATGATCTGTGGCGGCGAGGCGATGGCTGTGCGCCCGGACGGCCGCGCCAATCCGAACCAGCTCGTCATCATCGAGCAGAACCAGGCGGGCATCGCCGAGCTGGTGGGCATCTTGAAGAAAGCGCATCAGGAGCGCTACGGCACGACAGACGACCTCGTCATCGGCTTCCAGCTCACGCACTCGGGGCGCTTCTGCCGGCCTCACGAGCGGATGCGTTACGAGCCGCGCGTCGCGTTCCGGCATCCGATTCTCGACCCGAAGTTCAAGGTCACGAGCGATGCGCAGGTCTTCACCGATGACGAGATCGAGCAACTGATTCAGGACTACATCCGCGCGGCGAAACTCGCGTGGGACGTGGGCGCGGACTTCGTGGACCTCAAGCACTGCCACGGCTACCTGCTGCACGAGTTCCTCGGCGCGCACACGCGGCCGGGCAAATTCGGCGGCAGCTTCGCGAACCGCACGCGCATCCTGCGGGAGATCGTCGCGGGCATTCGCGCGAGCGGGAACCCGATTGATTTCGCCGTGCGCCTGAGCTGCTTCGACAAGGTGCCGCACAAGCCCGACCCCGCGCTGTCCGTGCCCGGCAAGCTCGGCCCCGGTATCCCGGAGGATTTTAGTCATTGCCTGCCGTATCGCTACGGCTTCGGCGTGAGCCAGACCGACCCGACGCAAATTGAACTGACGGAGACGTTCCAGTTCGCCGAACTCTGCGCGCAACTGGGCGTGAAGATTCTCAACACCACCGCTGGCTCGCCCTACTACACGCCGCACCTCCAGCGTCCCGCCGCCTACCCGCCCAGCGACGGCTACCAGCCCGCCTACGACCCGCTGATTGACTTGGAACGCCAGGTGCAAGTCGTGCGGAAAATCAAAGCGCACCTGGCTCAATGCGGAACGCGGAATGCGGAATGCGGAATGCCCGTGCTGGTCGCGTCGGGACTTAGCTATCTCCAAGAATTCCTGCCGCACGTCTCGCAACACCTGCTGCGGCACGGCTGGGCGGATCTGGTGGGCATCGGCCGCGCCGTCTTGAGCTACCCCACGATGCTCGCGGACGCGGCGGCGAAAGGCGAAATTGAGAAGCGCCTCATCTGCCGCACGTTCAGCGACTGCACCACCGCCCCGCGCAACGGCCTCATCTCCGGCTGCTACCCGCTGGACAAGTTCTACACCGCCAAGCCCGAGGCCGCCCAATTGAAGGAAATCAAGAAACGCGTCGGGGCGTAACGCGCCGGCCGCTGCCGCGCCACAAACCAGCCCGTTCGTAACCCCGCGCGTTGACAGGCGTCATCCTCGCCGCCCACGCGCATGTCCGAACCGCCCGCCAGCCCCGATGCCGCCCGCGCCGCCCTGCGCGCCTGGCGGGCCACGGCGGATGAGACCGCCGCCCGCGAACTCGTCACCACGCTCTACCCGCTCGTCACGCGCATCGTCCGCCGGCACGCCACCGGCCGCGAATCCCCCGAAGACCTCGCGCAAGAGGTCTTCGCCCGCTTCTTCGAGACACTGGCCCACTACGACGACCGCCTGCCCCTCGAAAACTGGGTTGCGCGCCTCGCCCTCAACGTCTGCCGCAACCGGTGGAAACACCAGTCCCGCCGCCCCGAAATCCGTTGGGAGGACCTCTCCGACGGCGAACGCCTCGCCAGCGAAGCCGCCCTCGCCACCGGTCCGCCCCTCGCCGACGCGCTGGCCGACGACGCCCGCGCGCTCCTGCTCCGCCTCCTCGAAACCCTCCCTGCCGATGACCGCCTCGTGCTCACGCTCCTGCACTTGGAGGAAAAATCCGTCGAGGAAATCGCCACCCTCATGGGCTGGAACCGCACCCTGGTGAAAGTGCGCGCCTTCCGCGCCCGCGCCCGCCTGCGCCGCGCCGTCACGGCACTCGAAGCGCAGAAAAGTTCCGCCCGCCCGTAACCACCGCCACTCCCCGTTGTAACTCCCCACAGTGCGATGAATCCACCGGACCACTTTGCCGACCGCCTCGCTGCCGCCGCCCGGTGCGCCGCGTTGCCCCGCGACCCCGAGCCGCCCCTCGGCTTCACCACCCGCGTGCTCGCGCGGCTCCGCGAGCGCCCACCGTCCCCGTGGGAACGCTTCGCCCTCGGCGCCGTGCCCATCGCCGCCGCGCTCACCCTCGCCTGCGTGTGGTTCTCCCGGCCCGCGCCGGACTCGCAGTCCGACGACCCCCGCATCATCGCGCGCCTCATGCTCGAAACCCAGCTTCCCGCCCAGCCATGAACAACGCCTCCAAACTCCGCATCATCACCTGCCTCGCGCTCCTCTTCACCCTCGGCGGCGTCTGCGGCTTCGCCACCTCCCGCCAGTTCGACCCATCCCGTCCCGCGTGGACGCGCTCGCCGCAATGGGCCGAGCGCTGGCTCGAACGCCGCATCGCGGAGGATTTCGCCCGGCTCGAAGTCACACCCGAACAAGAAGCGCGCCTGCGCCCCATCTACGACCGCCTGCTCAGTGACTTCAACGCCATCCAACAGGAATCGCAGCAGAAGGTCACCGACGCCTTCAAACGCCACGGCACCGACCTCTGGAAACAGCTCACCCCCGAACAGCGCGAACGCCAGCGCGCCCACCAGCAAACCCGCGCGCAGCGCAAAGCAGCGACGACCAATGCCCCCACGCCATGAGCCGAGGCCGGCGGGCTGCCATCGTATTCCTTGGATTGCTCTTCGCCGGGCGGTTGAACGCGTCGGAACCTTCTCTCAATCACTCGCCCGCTCCACTTCGCGCCCACGGGCCGGACGAGGAGGTCCTCACCGGATTTGTCTTCAGGGACGGCGTGTATCTGCCGCCCCCCTACGTGGTGCGCGGCCGGGACGGCGTGCTGCTGGCGGGCGGACTGCCCATCGCCGCGCCCTGGAATCCGGCAGCCCGCCGAGCCGGTCGGCCCGGGGACCAGTTGAAAGGTTTGCTGCGCGCCGAAGCCGTATTCATTGCGGACAGCGACCGGCCACTACTCGTGCTTCCGCCGCGCACGGCGGGCGTGGCCTTGCTGCGGTTGCTCGTGCCCGGCCACGACCGTAACGCCGCCGCGTCGGACCTCCTGCGAGGAGCCACACCGGAGGTCCGGGCAGGTCTGTGGGGCGAATGGCTGCTGAAGTTTGAGCCCAGCCCGGAGTTTCTGGAGCGCGCGGGCCGGCGGCTGGAGGTCGAAAACAAGCTCGAGCAAGCTCAGGCCAATCGTCGCGCCGCGCGGCAAAGACTGGCGATGGCGGAGTTTCCCCTGTCCCTCGTGGCGCTGCTCCTGACCGCCGTGGCCGCCGCGCATCTCCTGCAAAACGTCCCGCAGAAAAGCGCGGAAGGCGCGGGCTTTAACTTCTCGCCCGGCTTGGCCCGCGTGTTCAAACGGACGCTCCTGCTCGTGGGGTTGCTCGCAGCACTCGACGCAGTCTGGACGGTGCTGGCCGCGCAGTCCGGCCAGATGCGTGAATTGAATCCGTTCGCAGCGCCCTTGCTGGGACGGCCTGCCGCGTTGCTCGCCTTCAAGGCCGTGCTCACGTTCGCTGCGGTCGGCCTGCTGTTTGCGCTGCGCCGGCACCGGGCCGCCCATCTGGCCGCGTGGTGGGTCTGCTTCGTGACGGCGGCGGTGGCTGTGCGCTGGGTGCTCTTTTCCACGAACTCATGAACCATCTGGCTCCGCTTCCCATGGGTTACAAGTCACCATGACTGATTTTGGACAAACGATGTGACCGCGCGGTGTAACCGCCACGCGCCTTTGTTGTAAGATAGTGCAATGAACTTGCTGCGTCCTTCCGGCGTTCCGCTGCTCGCGGGGCTGGCCCTTGCCTTGGGCTTGGTGGCGTCGGCCCGGTCGCAGTCCAGCGGCGGCGTCTTCCAGCGGTTCGACAAAAACAATGACGGCAAAGTCACGCCCGCCGAGCTGCCGAACCGGGAGACGTTTGCGCAGTTCGACCTGAATCAGGACGGCGTCATCACCTTGGAGGAATACCAGCGCGTCGCGGGCGGCTCGCCGCAGGCCGCGCCGACGGTCGAGCAGGTCAGCGCCATCGCCAAGCAGCTCGACAAGAACGGCGACGGCAAAATCACCCGCGCCGAAGCGGCCGGGGCAAAGTGGTTCGACCGGCTGGACCAGAATGGCGACGGCGTGATTGATGCGGCGGAACTGGCCTTGGTGAAGAAGGTGCTCGCGCGCGCCGGCGCGGCGGGCGGGCGCGGCTTGCCCTGGAGTTCGCCCAACATCACGGCCGAAGACTTGAAGCAGGTCACCAGCGGCCCAGAGGTTTTGAAGCCGGGCGATGCGGGCATCGGGCGGATGGTGCCGGACGTGGAGTTCACCGACCTCACGGGCCGGGCGCACCGGTTGGGCAGCCTGGCGGCGCGCGGCGGCCTCGTCGTCGCGATGACGAGCGCGACCTGTCCGGTGAGCAAGCGTTACCTCCCGAGCCTCGCCGCGTTGGAGAAGGAACTCGCCGGCCACGGCGTGGCGCTGCTGCTGGTGAACCCATTCGCGAGCGAGCCGGCCGATGAAATCCGCGCGCAACTCGCGCCGCACGCGTTGGCCGCGCCGTATGTCCACGACCGCGCCAAGGCGCTCGCGGGCGCGCTGCGGGCCAGCACCACCACGGAGGTTTTCCTGCTCGATGCCGCGCGCACACTGGTTTATCGCGGCGCGCTCGATGACCAGTATGGCGTGACTTACAACCTCGACGCGCCGCGCCACCGGTATTTACGTGACGCCGTCGCGGCGATGCTCAAGGGCGAACCACCGCACCTGGCCGCCACCGCCGCGCCGGGTTGCGAACTGGACTTGGGCGGCGCGCCGCAGCCCGCCACCGGGCCCGTGACGTATCACCGCGATGTCGCGCGGATCCTTCAGCAGAATTGCGTCACCTGCCACCGCTCCGGCGGCATTGCCCCCTTCGCGCTGGATGACCTCGAGGAAGTCACGGACCGCGCCCGCGTCATCAAGCGCGTCGTGAGTGAAGGCACCATGCCGCCGTGGTTCGCCGCCGCGCCCAAAGACCCCGCCGCCAATCCGTGGGCGAACGACTGCTCGCTCTCCGCGCGCGACAAGGCCGACCTGCTCGCGTGGCTGGACTCGGCGGACCGCCCGCTGGGCAACCCGGCCGACGCGCCCGCGAAACGCCGCTTCCCTGCCGAGTGGAGCATCGGCACGCCGGACCTCGTCGTGCCACTGAGCCGCGCCTACGACGTGAAGGCCACGGGCTTCATGCCCTACGCGTTCGATGTCACCGAGACGAAGCTCACCGAGGACAAGTGGGTGACGGCCTATGAAATCCTGCCCAGCGCGCGCGACGTGGTGCATCACGTCATTGTGCAAGTCCACGAGCCGGGCGCGGCGGTCCGCAACGTGGGCGAGGGCGCGGGCGGTTACTGGGCCATCTACGTGCCCGGCAATGGCGCGCACCGTTACCCGGACGGCTTCGCGCGCAAAATCCCGGCGGGCGCGAAGGTCAGTTTCCAAATTCACTACACGCCCAGCGGCACGGCGAAGCAAGAGCGCCTCCGCATGGGCCTCGTGTTCGCCAAGGAACCGCCGCGCTACGAAGTGAAGACCGTCGCCGTGGCGAACCCGCAGCTCGCCATTCCGCCCCACGCACCCGCGCACGTGGAAACCCGCACCCAGCGCGTGCCGTTCGACATCCCCGTGACCAGCTTCATGGCGCACATGCACATCCGCGGCGCGGCCTTCAAATACGAAGTCACGTATGCCGACGGCCGGACCGAGACGTTGCTCGACATCCCGCGCTATGACTTCAACTGGCAGCTCCGCTACGACTACAAGGAACCCAAGCTCCTCCCGCGCGGCAGCACGGTCAAAATCACCGCCGTCTTCGACAACAGCGCCCGCAACAAGGCCAACCCCGACCCGGCCAAGCTCGTGAAATGGGGCAGCCAGACCGTGGATGAAATGATGATTGGCTACTTCGAGTATTTCGTGCCGGCCGCCGCCAAGGTGGCTGCGAAGTGAACCCCTTCCAACTCCGACGCCCCATGACTTTCCCCCACGTCCAACCGCTCCTCGCCGCCGCGTTCCTAGCCTTCAGTCTCGGCCCAGCCGCGGCCCAGAACTATCGCGCCTCGTATTACAAGGACGGGCAAATTCACATCACCGTCCTCGGCCAACCAGAGGGCAAGGCCATCACCACCGGGCATTGGGATTTCAAACCCTCGTGGTCGCGGACCGGTGACCACCTCGTCTTCTTCCGCCGGCTCAAGGACGACCCGGAGGTGAACAAGTGGATTACTCAACTCTGCATCATCAATGCTGACGGCACTGGCTTTCACCCACTCTCCGACGGCACGTTCACGGACTTCAATCCGACTTGGACGCGTGACGGCAACAACACGCCCGTCTGGAACCGCAAAATCGGCGAGAAGGCCGGCTACCAAATCATGGCGAGCAAGATTGGCGGCAAGCCCGGCCAGGAAATCGCGCTCACCGGCAAGGGCTACCACGCGTGGGTCCACTCCGCTGTGAAGGACGGGCGGCTCTTTGTCTCCGCGATTCCGCCGCAGCTCGGCTACGGCCATTTCCTCATGCGGCCCAATCCCGGAGGCGAACCGACCTTTGAGCGCGTGACCTGCGAACTCGCCCAGACCGGCAGCCTCGACCGCGTGAGCGTCTCGCCCGACGAGCGGAAAATTTGCTTCGACTATCACCCCGGCAAGGAAAACCCCATGCCCGGCCGCACGCTTTACGTCGCCGACTTCGACGTGAAGGCCCGCACCATCACCAACGCCAAACCCTTCGCCAACGAGGAGCGCAAGAAGGTCTGGTTCGACTACCCGCGCTGGACCAAGGACGGCGCGGCCATCGTTTACCACGCCGACCGCAAGCTCTTCCTCTACACCCTCGCCGACGGCACCACGAAGCAAGTCTCCACCGACCCGAAGGCCGACTACCGCTATCCTCACGGCGAAGCCACCCCGAACTGACCCGCATTGACCCACCTGCAATGAAGATGAAAACCCTCGCTCCTGCCCTGCTCGCCCTCGCTTGCCTCGCCGCCGCGCCGGCTGCTGACACGCCCGATTGGTTCAAGAAACTCGACCGCAATGGCGATGGCAAAATCACCCGCGACGAGATGCCGAAAATCTTCGACCAGCTCGACGCCAACCAGGACGGCATCGCGTCCATCAACGAGGTCACGGACTATTACTCCAAGCTGAAGGGCAAAGCGGCGAAGGTGCCAACCGCAGAACCGAAGTCCATCACGCCCAAAGCCGCCGCCAAAGCCGCCGCCGAACCCGCCGAGGTCGAGAAACGCGCCGTCATCGTTTGGAGCGACGGCACGCGCATGGCCGCCGACCTGTATTTGCCCAAGTCGCGTCGGCCGGAGGAAAAACTCCCCGCCCTCGTCCTCTGCGCCGGCACCGGCGGCACCAAGGGCGGCACACAGGCGCGCATCGCGCCCATCTTCGCCCGCGCGGGCTATGTGGTGCTCGCGTTCGACTATCGCGGCTGGGGCGAGAGCGAGAGCCAGCTCATGGCCGTCGGCCCGCAGCCCAAACCAGACGCGAACAACGAGATGACGCTGAAGGTGAAGGCGCTCCGCTGGCAGATGAATTACACCGACCAGACCGAGGACATCCGCGCCGCCATCAGTTTCCTCGCCGGCGAACCTGCCGTGGACAAGGACCGCATCGGCCTGTGGGGCAGCAGCTACGGCGGCGGGTTGGTCACGACCATGGCCGCGCTCGATGCCCGCGTGAAGTGCGTCGCCGCGCAGGTGCCCGGCCTCGCCGCGCGCACGCCCCGCGCGCTCGCCGGCGCGCTCGACCTCCACACAAAGCAGGCGCGCGGGGAGACGGAGCCGGTGCCCATCGAGACCGGCAAGATGACCGGCAAGATGGAACGCTACTCGAACATGCGCGTGAACCCGGCCAAGAGCCTCGGCTTTAACTCAGCGGAGGCGTCGGAACGCATCACTTCCCCCATTCTCTTCGTCGTCGCGGAGAACGAGGAGCTCAGCAACAACGTGAACGTCGAAGCCGTGCAGAAAGCCCTCCTCGCGCGCGGCGTGCCGTCCGCCTACCACGTCATCAAAGGCATCACGCATTACGGCGTGTATCGCGAGGGGTTCGACGAAGCCACGCGCATCGAGCTGGAGTGGTTTGCCAAACATCTGAAAGCCGCCGCGCCCGCCAGCGCGCCGGCTCCCAAAGCCGCCCCGAAAGCGCTGCCGCCCGCGAAGCAGCCCGAAGCGAAGACCGCGCCCGTTGGCCCCGCGTCGGCCACGGCGGCGCTAGCGCATTTCGAGAACAAGATTCGTCCGGTGCTCGTGGCGAAGTGCTACGAGTGCCACTCCGCCGAGGCCAAGAAGACAAAAGGCGGCCTTGCGCTCGACACGCGCGCAGGCATCCGGCGCGGCGGCGATTCCGGCCCGGCGGTCGTGCCCGGCGACGCGAAGGCGAGCCTGCTGCTGGCCGCCATCCGGCACGAGCAGGACTTGGAAATGCCGCCGAAGGAGAAGTTGACCGATGCCCAAATCGCCGACTTCGCCCGGTGGATTGCCGATGGTGCGCCCGACCCGCGCGAGGGCGTCTCCGTGCCGGCGTTGGACCTGGCGAAAGCGCGCGAGTTCTGGTCGTTCAAGCCGCCGGTCAAACCGCCCGTGCCCGCAGTCGCCAGCTCCGACTGGCCGGTGACGGACGTGGACCGCTTTGTTCTCGCCGCGCAGCGTGAGCACGGCGTGAAAGTCGCGCCCGACGCCGCGCCGCGCACGCTCGTCCGCCGGCTTTACTTCGACCTGCACGGCCTGCCACCGACGCCGGAGGAAGTGGAATCGTTCGTCCGCGACTGGAGTTCCAATCCCAAGCGCGCTCTGGAGAGCACCGTTGACCGCCTGCTTGCGTCGCCGCGCTTCGGCGAACGCTGGGGCCGGCATTGGCTGGACGTGGCGCGTTACGCCGAATCCAGCGGCAAGGAGACCAGCTTCAGCTATCCGCAGGCGTGGCGTTACCGCGACTACGTCATCGCGTCGTTCAACGCGGACAAGCCGTTCGACCAGTTCATCCGCGAGCAACTGGCGGGCGACTTTCTTCCGGCCAATGACGCGGCGCGGCGTGCGGAACTCACCATCGCCACCGGCTTTCTTGCGCTCGGGCCGAAGTCGCACATCGAGCGCAACAAGCTCCAGTTCGAGATGGACCTGGTGGATGAGCAGATTGACGCGACCACGCAGGCGTTCCTCGGCATGACCGTCGCCTGCGCGCGCTGCCACGACCACAAGTTCGACCCCGTGCCCCAGGCGGATTACTACGCGCTGGCCGGCATCTTCCGCAGCACCGAGACGCTCTACGGCACCATTCCGCTGATTCAAAACCACAACCCGGCAACTCTCGCACCGCTGCCGGCCAATGCGAAACTGCCCGCCGGCGTGAAGCCGCTGGATAATGCGGAACGGGCGAAACTGGCCGCGCAAATCACCGAACTGCGCGAGGAGCGCCGCGCCATGACGAAGGCGAAAAAGCCCGGCACGTCCGAATTCCTCCGCAACGGCATCCTGCTCAACACGCTCGAAGGCCGCCTCGCCGCCTTCGAGGCCGACGGCGCGCCGAAGCTGCTCGCCATGGCCGTGCGCGACCGCGACCGCGCGCAGGATTCGCCGCTGTATCTGCGCGGTGAAATCGAGAAGCCCGCCGCGAGCGTGCCGCGCGGTTTTGTGCAGGTGCTCTGTCGCGACGCCAAACCGGTGGTGCGCGCTGGCAGTGGACGACGCGAGTTGGCGGAGTGGATTGCCGCGCGCGAAAATCCGCTCACCGCGCGGGTCTTCGTGAACCGCGTCTGGCTGAATCTCTTTGGGCGCGGCCTCGTGACCACGCCGGACAACTTCGGCATGTCCGGCCAGCCGCCGAGCCATCCCGCATTGCTCGACCATCTCGCCGTGTCGTTCATGGACAACGGCTGGTCGGTGAAACGCCTCGTGCGCGAACTCGTTCTCAGCCGCGCTTACCGTCTCGACTCCGCGCCCGACGCCGCGAATCTCGACAAAGACCCCGAGAACATCTGGCTCTGGCGCATGTCCCCGCGTCGCCTCGACGCCGAGTCCATCCGCGACGCAATGCTCGCCATCGCCGGTCGCCTCGACCTCACGCCGCCCGTTGGCTCCGTCGTGGCCCAGGGCGGCGAGGGTTACACCGGCGGCATCGAGCGCGGCGCGATGTTGGCGGAGGAGAAGTTCAACCATCGCTCGGTGTATCTCCCGGTGATTCGCGGGCGCGCGTTCGAGTCCATGGACGTGTTTGACGGCGTGGACGGCAGCGCCGTCACCGGCCAACGTGACCAGACCACGGTGCCCGCGCAGTCGCTGTATCTGTTGAACAGCCCCTTCACGCTCGGTCTCGCCTCGACGGCGGCGGCGCGGTTGCTGAAAGACACGGACAATCCAGAAGCTCGTGTGGAACTCGCGTATCAACGCTGCTTCGGACGCGCCGCCACCGTGAGCGAACGGCAGTCCGCGCTGGCCTTCATCGGGCGCTACCGCGAGCAGGCTCCACCCGCAACCCCCGCGCGCCGCAACGCCACACCGGAACTCGCCGCCTGGACGGCCTTCGCCCAAAGCCTGTGGGCGAGCGGCGAATTTCTCGGGCGCAAATAAGCCAGCCATTTTCAACCCGCACCACACCATGACCATGCCACACCCCATCTTCACCTCCCGCCGTTCCTTTGTCCGCAGTGTCAGCCTTGGCTTCGGCGCGGTCGCGTGGGCCGCGCTGGACCCGCGCCGCGCCGTGGCCGCCGGTTCGCCGCTCGCGCCCAGGCAGCCGCACTTCACCCCGCGCGCCAAACGCGTGCTCATGCTTTGCATGGAAGGCGGTCCGTCACACGTGGACACGTTCGATTACAAGCCCGAGCTGACGCGCCGCGCGGGCCAACCCATCGGCGTGGGCCGCGTGCCCGGCGGGTTGTTGCATCCGGCGTTGTGGGAGTTCAAGCGCGCGGGCCAGTCCGGCGCGTGGATTTCCGACCTGTTCCCCGCGTTGCGCGAGCACGCCGACCGGCTCTGCTTCATCCACAGCATGCAGACGGACATTCCGGCGCACCCGCCCGCGTTCCTCCAGATGCACACGGGCATCTCGACCGCGCCGCGTCCCTCGATGGGCGCGTGGGTGCTCTACGGACTCGGCACGGTCAATGAGAATCTCCCCGGCTTCGTCACCATCGCGCCACCCGCCAACAATGGCGGCACCGCGAACTACGGCAGCGCCTTTCTGCCCGCGACGTTTCAAGGCACGTCCATCGGCCGCAACCGCCTGCCCATCGCCACCGCGCGCGTGAGCAACTTGAAAAATCCCGTCCGCACCGCCGGCGCGCAGGCGGAGCAACTCGCCTTTCTCCGCTCGCTCAACGAACCCACCGGCAGCCACGCCGACCACGACCCGTTTCTCGACGGCTTGCGCGGCGCGCACGAACTCGCGCATCGCATGCAGGGTGAGTTGCCCCCGGTCATTGACCTCGCGAAGGAAAGCGAAGCCACGAAACAACTCTACGGCATCGGCACGCCCGCGACGGATGACTTCGGCCGACAATGCCTGATGGCCCGCCGCCTGTTGGAAGCCGGTGTGCGCTTCGTCGAAGTCTGCCATGGCGGCTGGGATCAGCATCGCAACCTCCGCGAAGACCACGCCAAGCACGCCACCGCCACGGACAAACCCATCGCCGGCCTTCTCGCCGACCTCGCCGCGCGCGGGTTGCTCGCGGACACGCTCGTTCTCTGGGCCGGAGAATTTGGCCGCACGCCCTACGCGCAAGGCGGCGATGGCCGCGACCACAACCACAAGGGTTACACCACCTGGATGGCCGGCGGCGGCGTGAAGGGCGGCCTGCGCTTCGGGGCGACCGATGACTTCGGCCACGAAGCCGTGACTGACAAAGTGCACATTCACGACTGGCACGCGACGATTCTGCACCTGCTCGGCTTGAACCACGAGAAGCTCACCTACCGCCACGCCGGCCGCGACATGCGCCTGACCGAGGTGAAAGGAAGTGTGGTGAAAGGCATTTTGGCCTGAAGCGCCCGCATACTCGGCGGCGAAAGGCGAAATCGAGAAGCGCCTCATCTGCCGCACGTTCAGCGACTGCACCACTGCCCCGCGCAACGGCCTCATCTCCGGCTGCTACCCGCTGGACAAGTTCTACACCGCCAAGCCCGAGGCCGCGCAGTTGAAGGAAATTAAAAAGCGGGTCGGCGCTTGAGCCCGTGTTCACGGGCTGTGGCCTCCAGCGGCCCGCCTTGCGCTGCTGCCATGCCTTCGTATAGTCGCCAAGCTCTATGCTGCCGTCCGTTCTCCAAGCCGTCGTCGGTCTCCTCTGCCACCGCCTGGCTTTGGAGCAGTGAGTTCAACCCCATCGCCATCCCCCATGCCCCTGCTCCCCCAGTTCCGCCCCCGCTGCGCCAGGCTGCCGGATGCCGCGTTGGCCGCGCTCGTTGCGCTCCTTGCCTGGCCTTCCTCACTGCGCGCCGCAGAGAAGACCGCGCCCGTCCCGCCCAAGGCGGCCGCCGCGAGCTGGCAGGAAAGCGCCGCCGCCCACGCGCGCATCCTTTCCCAGGTGAAGTGGACGCCCGTCGCCGCCACCCTGCCGAACCGGAGCGGCGGCTTCTTCGTGCCGGGGAAGGAACAAACCGGCGTGCCTTACTCCAGCGTCCGCCATGAGGGACGCTACATCGGGTTCGACATCGCCCTGCGCACCTTTCTCGCCGCCGTGGAGAATCCGCGCAGCGTGCTCTACACGGAAAATCTGGCCGGCAAGGTCTCCAACGCCGCCGCCTATTACGGCAGCGTCTGCTCCGCCTACACCAGCTACGCGCTGGGCTGCGGTTTCCCGGAGGTCAGCCGCCGTTACGGGCCGCCGGTGGGCAACGGCATCATTCTCGTGGAGCCGCAATCCGCCGGGGCCGCGCAGGTGGGCGATGTGATCTACACGCCACACGCCACGGAGACCTCCGGCTCGCATGTCGAGATGGTGACCGCCGTGACGCGCGACCAGCAGGGGCGCGTTATTTCCGTCCGCGTCGAGGAAAGCCGCCCGCCCACCACGGCGGTCACGGAGCGCGGCGTGGCGGCGTTCAACGCGCACCTCGCCGCGAGGGGCAAGCAGCTCCTGCGCATCACCGACCTCGAAGCCTGGCGCGGCGCCAACCGCGCGGAGCCGCTGCGCTTCCCGAACTTCGATCTTGATGCCGCGCCGCCCGCCATCAACCGCGCGCTTCTGCTCGATCTCGGCGACTGGGCGCCCTACCAAAAGGGCAGCCCGGTGAAGTTCAATGTCATGGACCGCGACCGGCGCGGCGTGAAGTCGCTCGTCATCCAGCGCGGCAGCGACGTGGTGGAGCAGATTGCGCTGAAAGGCCCCGGCCCCCACGAGCGCCGCTTCGACCGGTGCGGCGATTACACCGCGCATGTCATCCATGCGGACGGCTCGAAAAGCCCGTCCTGCGAGTTTGCCGTGTGTGACCTCGACCTCCGCCTGCCGGGTGAAAGTGTCTCCCTCGGCAAGGAATGGAGGGTCACCTTCGGCTCCGACAACATGGAGGTCATCGCCGTTCATCTTTGGAACAGTGGCGACAGCTACGGACGGCATCCGATCTTCCTGGGCGAGGAGCAGCGGAAGAGCGGCTCCCTCAGCATCCCCGCCGGCCTGCTCAAAAAACCCGGCCTGTTGCAAGTCTGGCTCATCGGCGAGCACGCGCTCGGGCGGCTCAAGCTGCGGAAGGACATCCCGCTGGTGAAGTAAGCGGCCAGCCAGGTCCAGGTGCGCGCCGGCCTTCATCGCGGACGAAGGAGCTTGCCAGGTTCGCGCCCGCTATTCCTCCTTGCCGCAGCACCATGACTCCAGCACTCCACCGCTCCAGGGCCGCGGTGTTCGCCGCGTGCGTGACGCTTGCCGTCAACGCGCCGCCTCGCCGGTCATCATCTTCAAGGCCGCCCCGCCGCGCCGCACGTCCGCGAATGCTTCGAGTCCATCGAGCTGGCGCGCATGGCGTTCATCGCCAAGCATGGCGTCGGCGATTGGATCAAGCCCGCGC
>Ga0172372_10004704_pt1 | contig 19291 bp, 16 predicted proteins | sample LakKiv5m_2_FD_114544 | JGI IMG/M metagenome (GOLD analysis project Ga0172372, IMG submission 114544) | Freshwater microbial communities from Kabuno Bay, South-Kivu, Congo - kab_092012_9.5m | ecosystem: Environmental > Aquatic > Freshwater > Lake | place: Democratic Republic of the Congo...
CACTCTCATCCCTTCCGACCCCAATCCCGATCGCTTCCAGACCATTGAGAGGGAATGCTTTCAGAAAGATTGGTCGCAGGAAATTTGCCGACTTGCCAATATGCCCGCGTACATTCCGGGCACCGGAAGTCGTATCACCGAGCCCCTGCTTGATCTCCTCTACACCCTGACATCGACCGTCTCGACGGTGGGCCTTGAGCTATCCCCGATTTGGCAGAGCGATACCTCGGCGGATAACACCACCTGCGCCCTCGGGGTGTGTGCCGGGAAATATCACTCCCAGGGCGAAGCCATCATCGCGGCCCTGACCAAAAAAATCCTCGAAACCGCGGAACAAAAGCCCCTCCGGGACTGCCAGAAAACCTGTCTCGCCACGTGTGTGGCCTCCCGTCTGCTCACCTACGAAAAAAGCGCGGTTTTTCAGGCCTCAAGCGAGTCCCTGGCAGCTTACAGTGGCCGAGGTGCCTGCACCGAGTACTCGCGCCTGGCTGACCGATTCATCGGAAGCCTCGGGATCAAGAGTTGGACGATCTCCAATCTCGGCATCGGGCACCAATACATCGGCGTTGAAATCAAAGGGCAGTACCTGTTTTTCGATCCGCAATATCAGGGATGCACTTTCATCAAGGCGGAGTGATCCACCGGAAAGCCTCGGGTCAAATACTCCAAAGCGCCACGACAAATCCACCGCGCCCTGCGCCCGTGAGCTTGACCGCGCGCGCGCCCTGCTTGAGGAGCGACTCCTCGAGCGCAAGGATCTCGGGAGATATCAATCCCCAATCCCGGAAGCAGCTGCGCGAAAGGTCCATGGAGTGTTGAAGCAAGTTCAATGACTGGCCGCGATCCAGGCCCGAAGCAAACGCACGGAGGCCTTTTTCGGCAAGCGCACCCGCCTCACCCATCCGAGCATCGATCTGCCGAGCGCGCTCGGGATCGCTCTCAAGCAGCCGCGTGACTCGCGCGATGCACTCACTCGTCCGACTGCGGAGCCCGGTATCATGGAATGTGAACCGGGGCATATCACCAATCTCGATGGGGTGCGGTCCGTCCCGCATCGAGAACAGAATTGGCTTACCCAGCGCGGTTGCGGCCACATCCATGCCGCTTGAGCGCCCGTGGAAACGATCCTCGAGCTTGCGGGCAAAATCCAAGTGCTGCGTCTCCGGGATCCCGATAGCGGACGAGATCCAACGCGTGAGCGCCACGCAAAGCGCCGCCGAGGATCCGAGTCCGGCACCGAGCGGGATCGTGCTTTCGATCAGGAGCGAACCGCGCGGGAGCGGGAATTCCCGCCCCAAGGCACTCCACTCGTCGCGGAGATTCTGGATGATTTCGTGCACGAGCGGTCCCGCACTCTCGGGGACCACTTTCAGAAATTCGCCTTCCGTCGCCCAAGGTTGTGACCAGACTTGAGGCTGAAACGTCAGCGAGAGCGAGAACTCCGGATGCGGGAGCGCGACTGCGGTCGCGCCGCGCAGGACTGCGTGCTCTCCGGCCAGCACCCATTTTCCCGGCACTTTTTCAAAAAAACTCCCCCACACGGTCATGCTTGCAGCCCCCCGCGAACGTACGCACCCGCTCCACGGCCCGCACGATCCTCAAGGATATCAAGCCCCGGGAACAGCACTGCAAGCTCGCGCTTCCAGGCTGCGGCCGAGTCCGCGGGTACAAGCACATGGACATTGGGGCCCGCATCCATCGTCACCAGGGGCGCTGGAAGGCCAGCGGGCCCCGCGCCAACAGATATAAATTGAGAGAGTCCCCGGATGATCTCAAGGGACCGCGGCAGCCAGTACGTAAAAGGCGGCTCGGAAGTATGGAAAAGACTGTGCATCTCCATGCTCTCCTGCCAGACCAAACGGGTTAGAGAGTTCCAGTCGCCTTCGCGCAGTAGCTGCTCGACCTGCCCAACACGGGATTCAGCCCGCGACGTGCGGCCTGCCCAAAGCGGCGAACTCAACACGCGCTTGTGGGCTTCGGACGAAGAGACTTCTTTTTCCTCTCGGCCCGCCAAAAGCACCAGATCCACCAGCGGCTGGAGCGTAGTACCCACTACGGCATGTGCCTGCTCCTCCGACCAACGCACAAACGGGCCTTGCATCGAGCGGCAGGAACTCCCCGAGCCCTGACGCGATATCACCGCCAACCCTTCGCGCAACCGAGAACTCTTGTCCCACTCACGCCAGAACAGGGCAGGGTCCTCAGCCAGGGCCGCCGCCACGGCAAGAGTCACGGCTGCAAAACTCGAAGCACTCGAAGCAATGCCGGAAGCCGCAGGGAAAGTGTTTGCGGCAGCAAGCGACAGACCTGCGGGTAGATGCACCGAAAGGCCTGCCCCCTTGAGCACAGATGGAGCTTGTTCCAAAACGCGCTGCACGTGACGGAGAATCCGCTCGCGTCCCTTGTCACTCAGAGAAGGAATCAGAGCCTGCATCCCATCGACCTGCTCCTTGCCCGAGAAAAGCTCGGGCAACCAGCGTAAGCCCGATGAATCACTCAAGCGCACGCAAGCCAGCGTGCAGAGGCGATCCAAGGTCATGGAGAGCGACGAGTTGGCGGGGAGATTGCCCTCGGTGACCGACTTGCCCATGTACTTGATGAGCGCGATATTGGAGGGTGCCCGGACCCAGATATCATCTTGCGATCGTTTCATCCCATGAATCCTTTGGTTAACTTGTCGTGCCGCCCGGCATGAGTACTCTCAAACCCGGCTCATCATCCTTCAATACACCCAGAAACCGCAGGTCCCGCCGCTCGCAGAGCTCGGCAAACCGGGACACGCCCGGACGCTCCACCACTGCGACCAGCGCATCAGCCTGCATCGCACCCGCACCTTTGATCGCAAGGACATGAGGGAGGACTCCGAGCGCGGCACAATCACGACTCGTTGCTTCGATCTCAAGACCCTCGCGCCGATATAAATCCCCGGCCCGCGTCAGCGCATGGGCCAGAGCCTCGCCCGTGCGCGCGTTGATCGCTTGCGCCGCACGCTCGACAAAAGCCGCAAGCTCCGCAATCCATGGGGCCCTGCCCTCGGCGATCTGCTGGAGTCGAGGCAAATGAGCGTGAGTCGCCACCTTGCGCCCCTGCTGATGGCCGGCCGCCAACACACAGATATCAAAATTTCGTTCGGGGTTGAGCCCAAGCGCCTGCCCTTGCCCCCGACCCCGCCAAAGTTGAATGCCGCCTTGGACCTGGGCGTGGAGATCCGCGCCACTGGGGGGAACTACCTCTCCGGCGTGCAGACTTTGATATCGCAACCAAAATTCCTCGACCGGACGACCGGGCAGCAGCCATTCGTGCACGAGCGCAAACTGCGCGGTCGACGCTCCAAATCCGCCTGCTCCAAAATAAGGATCTTTGAAACTATAATGGCCTGCTTCACCGCTCCGCCCGAGCTCACGAAGCAGGCGCGCGGCTGGGGAATCCGGATGCAAATTCGCAAGGGGTATTCCCACGCGCCCAGCACCCACCAATTCAAAGCGCGGCCCCACGGCCGCCACGATGGCAGGTCCGCCCGCAAGCACTCCATATTCCCCGAGCAAAAAAACTTTGCCCGCGATATCAGAGACGGTGGGCATCGCGCTCCTCGCTGCGGATCGCCTCCAGCACCTGACGAGCGCGCGTCAGATTGATGGTTTTTTCGACTTTGAGGACTTCTGCGAGGCGATCACGCACGGGTGCGACCTCATGGATCTCGGCACCCGCAGCGATCGCCAGATTGGCGGCATGAAGCTGCATGTGGCCTTTGACGATTCCCACAGTCGCAAGCGCCTTGAGGGCTCCGAGGTTTTGAACGAGGCCTACGGCGGCGGCGATGCGCGAGAGTTCCTCGGCATGCGTCACGCCGAGCAGCTTGATCGCAGCGCGCGCGGACGGATGGAGACGAGTGACCCCGCCCACCGTACCCACGGTCAAAGGCGCTTCGAAGCGTCCGTGAAGATCCGCACCTTCCATCCACCAGTCCGTCACTGGTTGATATCTGCCCGACCGTGCAGCATAAGCGTGGACCCCGGCTTCGACCGCGCGCCAGTCGTTGCCGGTTGCGATCAGAATCGGATCCACCCCGTTCATCACCCCCTTGTTGTGAGTGGCGGCACGGTAAGGATCCGTCTTCGCAAATTGTGCGGCCTCGCTGATCCCGAGCCCGAGCTCAGGATCGATATTCCGAAGGATCACTTCCGCTACGGCCACCTTGCCGTCGGTCAGGTTGGAGAGGATGCAGAGGCCCACTTTTTCTCCGGTCAGGGATTCGACCCTTGGCTTGAGCGCTTCGCAGACCTGATTGATGAGGTTGGCGCCCATGGCATCGCACGGATCACAGAGCACATGGATCACACCCATGGTCCCCGTGCCGTCCGCGCGCGGGAGCTCGCGCAGGATGATATCTCGAATCCCCCCCCCGCGCGCCACGAGTCCCGGCACGCAGGCATTGCCAAGACCGATCAAAAGATCGCGATTCCGGACCAGCGCCTGCCGCGTGCGCTCAAGATCCGTCACGCGTGGGATCTGGATCTGCCCGATGATGAGCTCGCCCTGCATGCGGGTCTTGATATCACCAGTCGCCTTGACCCACTTGGCGGTCGCACTGGCCGCGGCGATGATGGAGGTCTCCTCGACCGCCATCGGGATCAGGAGATCTCGCGCGTCGATTCGGAAATGCGTCGCGACGCCAAGCGGGAGTGTGAAAGTTCCCAGCACGTTTTCAATCAAGTGCTCGGCCACCTCGGGAGTGAGCGTTTCTTCACCCGAAAGAGCGCGGACTTCGGCATCATCGAGGCCTCCAAAAAGCTTGGCGCGCTCCAGGCGCTCCCGGCGCTCAAGGCGGTGAAACCCGGAGAACAGATCCTGATTGGGACTCAAACCTTGATCGTCCATACGTCGTTTCCCTTGGAGAGCCCGCGCTCACGCAGTTGCTTGACGGAAGCGTGGCCGCTGCAAAAAAGTGCGGTTTTAAGTTCAAATTCTTGAGCCTGCATCCACTCGTCCAGGGAGCGATCCCCGAGCATGGCGGCTTCGAGCGCTGGCTTGGCGTAACCCACCAGCCTCGAACCCAGCGCAATCAACTTGGCGGCATCCAAGCCTGAGCGCACTCCGCCCGTGGCCCAGATTTCCACGCGATCCGGCAGGATGCGTGCGGCTGATATCACAGAGTCGACCGTCGACTCGCCCCAGTCGGCAAAAACGCGGGCGGCTCGCGCGCGGATGGAATCCACCTTGGCAGAATCCGCCCCCTGCGCCGGAGCGTCAGCACGAGCGCCTTCAATACGCCCCCAATGCGTACCTCCGAGACCACTCACATCCACGGCCCCAATCGGAAAATCTGCGACCCGTGTGAGGGTACGCGGAGAAAATCCACAGCCGGTTTCCTTGAGCACCACCGGCACCTGCAGGGCCCGCGAGAGTTCCACGATCCGAGCGAGCCCTCCGCGAAAATGCGGCGTACCCTCGGGCTGAAAACATTCTTGAAGCGCATTGAGGTGAATGCAAAGCGCCTGGGCTTCGAGCCCCTCGACGACGCGACGGACTTGATCCACGCTCGCCTCACAAACCTGACTCAAACCAAGATTTGCAAAAAGAACAAGCTTGGGCACTTCACGCCGAAGCTGCTTCCAATTATCGACCAATTCGCCGGTCAACTCACGTCGCTGCGAGCCCACGCCCATCGCCCAACCCCGCGCATGGCAGGCGAGCGCGAGTCTGCGGTTGAGTTCGGAAGCATCGGCGTGTCCTGCCGTCATTCCGGCCACGAAGAGCGGAGCTTTGAGTTCATTCCCCAAGCACGAAGAGCGAAGTTCGACTTCATCAAAATCGAGCTCGGGCAGAGCATCGTGATGAAGCTGAATTCGATCGAGCCCGCTCAAACCCATGGCCTGATTGGCGGGATCCAGCGCAAAGCGGATGTGGTCCCGCTTGCGCTCTTCAAAGAGCAGAATATCCATGGCCCCGTGGTAACCCATGTTTCACATGAGTTTGAACTTAAAACTCATGCCGAAAGTCATTTTGAATAAAAGCGCAACCTGATCAAAGATAGGGAAAGGACTTTCCAGAATCCCATGAGCTCCAACACCTCTCCGCCCCCCCAGGAATCTGCAGCAACGCCGCAAGCGCAGGTTCAGTCCGCCGTTCGTAGTCGTCGCCTGCTTCGTGTGGGTCTGTTGGGCCTCGTGATGGGCGTGACCGTTCTGCAAGGGGTCGGCTTCAACCTCCGTTGGCTCGAGCAATCCGACGAAGCCGAGCGCCCGATCGACGCCAAGAAACTCCTCGATGGCCAGACCCCGAATCGCCTTGCCCAAGGAATCCCCGACCGAAGGCCCGATTACATCATCCAGCAGTTTGACCTGATCTCCTCAGAGCGCGGTAAAAAAGAGTGGAAAGTGATCTCTGATCAGGCCTTTCTCTACGAAGACGACGGGATCACCCATCTGCAAGCCGTCCGAGCCTGGCTCTACAACTCCAAGGGAGAGGCCACGGAAGTGACCTCGATCGAGGGTAAGTACACCAAAGCCAACCGCACGATCGAACTCTACGGCAATGTGGATGCCCGGCTGCCGGACGGATTCCTGATTCACAGCGATTACATGATCCATGTGCCCGACAACCACACGGTCGAGGCGCCCGTCCCGTGGCCCGTTACTGGTGATGGTCGACAAATGGTGCAAAAGCCGGGGACGCCCAAGAAACCCGGAGCCCAGGAAACCGATCAAACTCTCATGTTCAGCAGCATCGGGGCTCGCGCCAATTCGGAGACCGGGAGAATTGACCTTCTGGCGGGCGCGGTCGTGACCTTGGATCGCAAGGATGCGCTCAAGCCCGAGCAGTCGTTCACGGAACGCCGAGGCCTCCCGGATGACCGCAAGGATCCGGGGGTACCGGACCGCACGGTGATCGCATCCGATACGGCAACGGTCCTCCGCTCCAAAAAAGAAGCCCTTTTCAAAATGAGCCAACGCACGCCGCTTGCTCAAAGATATGTCCGAGTGCTGCAACCCCGGACCTATGCGAGGGGACGGACTGCCAAAGTGATGTACGGCAACAAAGCGCAACGCCTGAACTGGCTCGAGCTCGATGAGGACGTGCTGATCAAGGACCGAGACACGGCCGAGACAGAAGCGTCCGTGGTGCCCTCTCCCTCAGACTCACCCGCCCCCCAGGTCAAATCGCAATCGACCAAGAGTCCCATGAGTTATGCAACGGCCGGCAGAGCCGAGTTTGATTCGGAATCGGACAAGATCACCCTCAAGGTTTTCCCTCAGGCTTATCAGGAAGAGGACACGCTGACGGGCGACTGGATGATCCTGCACCGCAACTCGGATATCATCGAAGTGCTGCACGGAAACGCCTACAGCACCGGTGAGAATCAAAACCATTGAACCCCCCCCCGAAGCTCGGAGAAGATCGCCTCATGACCGCCACTCCTGTGAAAGACTCGGCAAGCAGCAACGAAGTTCCGGTTTCCCGTCTCAAGGCCATCGGTCTCCATAAGGGATATAAGGGCCGCCAGGTCGTCAAAGGCGTCGACTTTGAAGTCGAGTCCGGCCACGTGGTCGGATTGCTCGGTCCCAACGGCGCCGGAAAAACCACTTCTTTTTATATGGTCATCGGACTCGTGCAGGCGGATCAGGGCCAAGTCCTGCTCGACGGACTGGATGTCACCACCTGGCCGGTTCACAAACGCGCCCAGAGCGGGATCGCCTACCTGCCTCAGGAGGCCAGTGTCTTCAGGCGGATGACCGTCGAGGAGAACATCCTGTGCGTGCTCGAAACGCGCCCCCTCAATGAGCGGGAGCGCCGTGAGAATCTCAACCGATTGATCGACGAATTCCGGCTCAACAAAATTGCACGCCAAAAGGCTTTCACTTTGTCCGGAGGTGAACGCAGGCGAGTCGAAGTGGCTCGAGCCCTGGCCCTCGATCCGGCATTCCTTTTGCTAGATGAACCCTTTGCGGGCATCGATCCGATCGCAGTGGGGGACATCCAGGCCATGGTCCAGCAACTCCGGAAGCGCCACATCGGCGTCTTGATCACGGACCATAACGTCAGGGAAACACTCAGAATTTGTGATTTTGGATATTTGCTCGCCGATGGTAAAATTTTAACGTCGGGCTCTCCTCAGGTGATCGCAGCGGACCCCATGGCCCGCGAAAAATACCTGGGTGAGCACTTCGAGCTTTGAGCCTTGAGATTGAATTTTGAAACGAGCGGCGTGCAATCCGCACGACCGCTGCGGCTGGCACGATTCAAGTTTTGAGCCAAAGTGACCGACAAGGATTTGACATCAATCACCCTGGGTGGGCTTTGACCCACGAACTTTGAGGCGTTTCACGATGGCACTTGAGATCAAACAGAGCTTACGTCTGAGCCAAAGCCTGGTGATGACCCCCCAGCTCCAGCAGGCCATCAAACTTTTGCAGATGAGCCGGATGGAACTCTCCGAAGTCGTCAATCAGGAGCTCATGGAGAATCCGATCCTCGAGGAGATGACCGAAACCCCTGACGGCGAACACGCCGCCCCGGCCGAGAGCGAAGGCGACGGGGGAATGGATCCGGAAAGTGAACAGGCCCGGGACGAAGAAGCATTTCTCAAGCCCGCCGCCCGCGAAGAGCAACTCGTCACCGGCAAGGAAGAAGCTCCGGCTCCGGGAGATGATTTCAACTGGGATAATTACATGGAGGAATACTCCTCCGGAGGCAGCACGACTGCCTCCATGCGCGAGATCAACGAGGACCTTCCCTCATTTGAGAACGCCCTGACCAAAACAACCACGCTCGAGGATCACCTGACCTGGCAGCTTTCGATGGCGGCTCTCACCGACCAAGAGCGCAAGTTCGGCGAACTCGTGATCGGAAATCTCTCGGGAGATGGCTACCTCAATGCCGACCTCGCGGACCTCGCGCGCGAAGCCGGGATGGAAGTCGAAGACGCCGAAGAGGTGCTCAAGATCCTTCAGAACTTTGATCCCATCGGCGTGGGTTCGCGCACCCTGCAGGAGTGCCTGCTGATCCAAGCCCGATTCATGCAGCCACGGCAACCGCTGGTGGAAACGATCATTGAAAAACACCTGCCCGAGCTTGAGCGCAAGGCCTATGCCGCAATCGCCAAGGGACTCAACATCCCGCTCGAGAAAGTGATCGGAGCGACCCGTCTCGTACTGGAACTCGAACCCAAACCGGGACGCTCGTTTGAAACGAACGACACACAGTATATCTCACCCGATATCTACGTCTACAAGGTGGGCGACGAATTCATGATCGTGCTCAATGAGGACGGGATGCCCAAACTCCGGATCTCGCCCTACTACAAGAACATCCTCCAGAGCGCCAAGGCGGCACCCAAGGAAAGCCAGGGCGGCGACGGGAGCGCCAAGGTGACCAAGGACTACGTGCAGGACAAGCTGCGCTCGGCGGTTTGGCTCATCCGTTCGATCGCCAATCGCCAAAAGACCATCTACAAGGTGACCGAGGCCATCGTGAAAAGGCAGCGGGATTTTTTCGAGAAGGGCGTGCAGCAGCTCAAGCCCATGATCCTCAAGGACGTGGCGAATGATATTGGCATGCACGAATCCACCATTTCGCGCGTGACCACCAACAAGTTCGTGCACACCCCGGTCGGAATCTTCGAACTCAAGTACTTCTTCAATTCCAGCATCAACTCGGCCGACGGAGCCGACGCCCTTGCGAGCGAGGCTGTCAAGGAAAAGATCCGCCAGATGATCTCCAAAGAGGATCCGAAAAATCCCCTTTCGGATCAACGGATTGTCGAAATCCTGCATGGCGACAACATAGATATCGCCCGACGCACTGTCGCCAAGTACCGGGACATGCTCGGCATCCTCTCCTCGGGTAAGAGAAAACAGGTGATTTGAAGCGTTTTCTTGGTCATAATGGAATCAGGAGAAGGGAGGTGCTTCCGCACGCCGGCCTCTGAATCCCGGTTCCACGACCACCGTTTCAGCGGCTGCGTCCAATTTCCCAAACATCATCACGACTTCTGTTTCTTCCTGGCTGATATCGGACAGGCGGCTCGTGCGTCCTCCGGGACACACCGGGCTGCCACCCCAATTTGAGCGTTCCACGAGAAGGAGAATTTGCAATGCTCGTTCAACTCAGCTTCAAGCAACTCGAGCCCACTGAAAGCCTCAAGCAATACGCGCGCGAGAAAACCGGAAGATTGGAAAAGTTTTTCCACGGCAGGATCCATGTGGAATGGCATTTTTCAACCGAAAGACAGAATACGGTGGCGCGGTGCCACCTCAAGGGAAGCCACATGGACTATACGGGCGAGGCGGCGACGCCGGACGCGTACGCCTCGATCGATCTGGCGCTGGACCGGATCGAGCGCCAACTCAGGAAGCACAAGGAGATCGTGAAAGACCGGCTGCACCGGCATGCCAGACGAGGCGCGGACGATGGCCTGATGGCCGGTTGAGAATGATATAGTTTTGAACGGAGGACCGCGGATTCCGGAAACGGGGTCCGCGGTTTTTTCGTTTCAGCGGTCGGGGCCGGACCGCTGCAGGTAATATCCGGAGACCACCCCATCGTCAGTCGCCACCGCGACCAGCGTGCCGTCCGGCGCGATCCCCTGACCGTAGAGGTAGGCGCCTTCGGTGCTGTGCACGGGCATCCTCCAGAGGACCTCGCCCTCCAGATCCAGTCCTACCAAGTGGTTCCTGCGACGTCCCGCCACATTTTCTTCAACACCCGCCACCGCTCCCGAGCGGATGGGAATGAGCGGGATCGAATACTCTGCCGCCCGCGGAAAATGCCGACGGATGGCAGGAGTCCAGCCCCGGGAAGCGTCCCGACGCAGAAGGGTCAGGAACTGCCCCTTGGCGCCGTTGCCCTGCACCCAGATGCGATCCGCCGTGGCTGAAATCTCGAGCTGCTGTGCAGGCCCGGCCTCGGCCAAAGCCTGCGTGGAGAGGAGCAACCCGGTCCTTTCAAAAAAGGCGATTTTCTGCACGGTCCCCTCCCAATGGAGCACGGAAACTTCCGGTGCTTCCCCGGGCAGCAGTTTGCGGGCGACATCCCCCCCGGATATCGCGACGTCCGTGACCTCGCCTTCCACCCTGCGCTCCCAGAGCTTGCGGACAAAAGCCGAGCCATCCTCGGCGCGTCCCGCCCGGAAAAGAGCGATATCACCTCCCGTCATGCCGACGACAAAAAAACGCCCGTCCGGAGTCTTCCGGAACGCGAGGGCTTCGGACTTGCGGTCCGGCAACCCGGTGAACTCGTGGACCACCCGGCCATCCTGATCGTCAAAGACCCGGAACACGACACCGGGCACGGCCGCATCGTCCTCGAGGCAGAGCAGGGAGCGCGGACCATCCAAGGGGATCGGACGACAGGAAGCCTGAGTCGACCACCTCACATTTCCATTGGACTCGATGGCCTCGAGCCGATGTTCGTAATTGGAAACAAAAGCAAGGCGGCCGTCGCTGCGAATCGCCTGCACACGAGTCTGCGCGGAGAGGGGTTTCTTGAATCGCTGTTTCCCCTCGCGATCCAATGCAACGAGATAGCGCCCGTTTCGCTCCGAAGGTTCCTGGGAATCTCCGTCACGGATCGTACTGAGCAGAACCAGGCCGCTTGCCGCGGCCATGGAAAAATCTGATATTAGTCCGGGCGCCTTCCACTTCCAGCTCTGGCGAGGCTCTCCGATTCGCGCCACTTTTTCACCCAAAGAAGCGCCCGCGCGTCCCAGCTGGAGTCGGGTCAAGCCGAACATCCACGAGGCGAGTTCCGGTGAGACACTCACCACGGGAGCTTCGCCCCCCGAGGGAAGGGCGGTGCCCCCCGAATCCGGGACCCGGGATGAACAGCCTGCAAGTGATACACCCGCAAGAAGCGCAAGGCCTCGCGCAAGTCCGATTGCAAAAGTGAGAAAAAAGCGTCCGTGCTTCATTCGGAAAAGATCCTAACTTGCCCCCGAGGCACCTTTCAACTCATGATGTTCAAAACACGGAACAACACTCATGAAGTTCGCCATTCTCTCCCGAAACCGAAATCTCCACAGCATCCGCAGACTTCTGACCGAAGCGCGCAAGGCCGGAGTGTCTTGTGATATTATCAGTCCGCTCGACTGCCAGCTGGTCGTCGAGGGCCGCCAAAGCCAGATCCTCGTCGGCGGGCAGCCGTTACAGAGGTACGATGCCGTGCTGCCGCGGATCGGCGCGTCGATCACCGACTACGGCCTCGCAGTCGTCCGGCAGTTCGAGTCCCTCGGCATGAAAGTCGTCAATACATCGCAGGCAATCGCCGACTCGCGCGACAAGCTGCGCTGCCTGCAGATCCTCTCCGCCGATGATATCCGAGTGCCCGCCACCGTGCTCGCGCGGAGTCATCGCGGAATCCGCACCGCGCTCGACCGTCTGGGCGGGATGCCCGTGGTTCTCAAACTGCTGCAGGGCACGCAGGGAGTGGGCGTGATGATCGTCCACAGTCCGGTTTCACTGGGCTCGGTGGTCGACACCCTGCAAGGGCTCGACCGGGACGTACTCATGCAGGAGTTCATCCGCGAGGGAGCGGGCCGCGACTACCGTGTGTTCGTGGTGGGAAGCGAAGTCATCGCCACCATGCTCCGGACCGCGCCCGAAGGAGAGTTCCGCACCAACATCCATCGAGGCGGGCAGGGGCACCCGGTGGAGCTGCCCAAGGAATATCAAAAACTCGCCGTGCACGCGGCACGCCGGCTCGGCCTCGAGATCGCAGGCGTCGACATGATGATCGATCGCACCGGTGCACTGATCCTGGAAGTGAACAGCTCTCCCGGATTCGAAGGCATCGAGAAGGCAACACGGCTGAATGTCGCAGGCGCCATGGTCCGCCACATGATCCGACTCGCGGGCGGTGGACGCAAAAAAAAGGGCGCCGTCAAGAAGACGACGCCCCGAAAAAAACCTCGCACCACCTCGAAAAAGAAATCTCAGCGGAAGCCCAGCCGCGAGTAGCGGGAGCGGGCCCGCCGCTTGATCGACGGATTGATGCTCCGGCGATACTCCTCGATCGAGAAGCAACCATATATCCTTTTCACGAGGATCACGTTGACCTGATCGGCCAGTTCCTCAACGATCGGTTGCTCGAGTGATTTCGGCACGGTAACATTGTTCTTGCGGAGATAGCTCAGGTAGTCTGCAACGACTTTGGCAATGAAAGTTTTGCGGTCGATTTCAGGATCCTGGAAGTTCAGAAGGTGTTGTTCAAAAATAGCAAAGAGCGGATCCACTTTGTCCGGCTTTGCAGCCTTGGCCCGGGACTTCTTTCTCGTCCGGTTTTCGGCGGCCTTCTGCTCCATGATTCTGCCTTCGCCCGCGTCACAGTCCTGACGCTCTTCCGCTGCTTTCGTATTCTGATTGATCATTCGGTCTTTGAGGGCGGTCATAGTGTCGGGGTCCTCATTTTGAATAGCAGTTCGACAATAACCGATTCGGCACCTGAGGAGTCCGGCTTGAGCACGAAAACGAAACCCACCGCTCCCGAACTGTCGAAATCCAAGGAATTCATCCGCTTCAAGGAACTCATTCACGGCGCCAAGCGGGTGTTGATTTCGACACATCAACTCCCCGACGGCGACGGCCTCGGTGCGGAGGCTGCGCTCTACCACTACATGAAGCGCGCGCGAAAAGCCTGCCGTGTCTACAATCCGGATCCGCTGCCCAGGCGATATCGCTTTCTCGATCCCAAGGCGCAGATCCTGCTCGGCCCGGGACAAGTCGAACTCTGGGACAACTGCGATCTCTGGATCATCGTCGACACCAACGACCCCCGGCGCCTCGGAAGACTCTGGCAGGAGATGTCGCTCCGGGCACGCAAGATTGTTTTCCTCGACCACCACCCGGATATCCAGGGCGTGCACGAGATCAGCTACCCGCCGCACGCAAGCGTCCTTTCTGATATCAGTTCGAGCAGCATCGGGGAGATGCTCTGGCACCTGTTCAACGAACTGGGGTTGGTCAAAATGAACCACGATGTGGCGCTTGGTCTCTATGTATCGGTCATGACCGACACCAACAGTTTCCGCTATGCTCGCACGACGCCGCTTGCCCACCGGATCGCCTCCGAAATGATCGAGCAGGAGGTCAACCCTGAAGAAGTCTATCAAGCGATCTACTCCTCCAAGGAAGTCTCCCACCTCCAACTCCTGGGGAGCATGCTCCAGGGCGTCAAGACTTCCTGCGGGGGCAAGATCGCCTGGCTCGAGATGCCTCTGGATCTGCGAAAAAAACACCAGGCATCGGCCGATGACACCCAATCCTTCCTCAATCTTCTCCTCCTGCTCAAGGACGCGGAGGTGGTATGCCTTTTCCGCGAAGAAGACGACGGGATGATCCGGGCCTCGATCAAATCCAAGGGCAAGATCGTGATCAACAAGGTCGCGATGGAACTCGGCGGGGGTGGCCACGATTTCGCAGCCGGCGTCGCCGTGGCGGCCCCCATGGAAAAAACCGTGGAGAGTGTGACCCGCCGAATCGAGTCCTTGATTCAACACTTTGAAAAGTTTGGAAAACAGGCCTGATTTCTGAACTTTTATAGTTCACAAAGCCATAAACTAAGGATAGATCTTTTCCCTCCGCTCGGGGTCCCTCCCAGGTGAGCTGAAAGAAAGGAAATCCCTATGTCCACACCCTCCAAAAACATACCCCACTGGATGAAGGAAGCCTTCCTGATCATCGATCGGAAAGACGCCCAGTCCTTTGCAAAACTGATTTCCAGCGACGGAATCATGCGATTCGGTAATGGCCCGGTCATGAAGGGACGCGAGGAAATCGCCACCTCGGTCGCGAATTTCTTCTCTTCCTTGGAGAGCCTCTCCCACACGCTCGAGAGAGCCTGGGTGCAGGATGATGCCCAATGCCTCCAAGGCTTGGTCAAATACACCCGCAAGGATGGCAAGGTTTTCGACATCCCCTTCACGGATGTCTTCGTGATGGGCAAGAATGGCGAAGTCGCCGAGTGGCTGGTTTACTCCGACATGACCCCGCTTTTCAGTTGAAGCGCCTCACCGATATCATAGCCGGCCACCGGGAGGGCTCCGATCAAAAGCAGCGCTGCGAATCGTAGACGTGGCTTGAGAGCGAGCCCACCCGGGGACCGAGCACTGGGTCACTCATGAGAGTCCTCGCAGAGACACCCACGAGCTGTTCCACGGCTGAGAGGATCGCGTCCGGCGAAGAGACCGGGTGCTTGGCTCCGGCCGAGAGCCTCCGCAACCACTGCCAAGCGATGCAATCCGCCTGCATCTCCTGGCCGGTCTCAGCCAGCTGGAGGGAACTCGACAGAGTTGCCCAATGGCCCGAACGGATCAATTCCTGCATCATGTCGTCCGCGCGTCCGGTCGTTATATAGCGCCAATCCGCCGCGACCGTCCCGGCCAGATGCAGAACTGCGCCGGCGAGGGTATTACCCATGCGTTCCACCAAGTGCCCTCGCTCGGAATGAGCCATCTCGTGGGCGACCACGGCGGTCAGCTCCGCATCATTCACAGCCGCGAGGAGCGCTCGGGAGATATAGATTTTCACACCCGTCGCAAACGCGTTGGGGGCATCCTCCATCCCGCGGACCAGGATCAGGCGCTGCTGTTCACCGTAGCGGTTCTCAAATGCGGTCGCACGCCGGGCATTGAAAAGAGCGATATCAAGCCGGGTCTGCTCGCGAGACGTGGGGGTCACAGGCTGCAGCGGACGAACCGCTTCAACATGGGAAAGCGCAGCAACCTCGAGGATCAGATCCACGGCACCGCCCACTGCTGTATCCAGGTAGGGCACCCGGGCTTGAGCCTCACCTCCAAGCACGGTCAAAAACCCGTAAACGGCTAACCCCACACCTGCACACCACCGCCTCGGCCTGATCGTCCTGGGATCCATATCGGCGTCCGCCCCTCTGACGCACCGCTACCAAACCCACCGAAGGATAGCAAGCCCCCCCTTGACAGACCACCGGAGAGGCCTATCATCCCGATCCTATAGGCATTTCAGCAGTACCAACGGATTCAACGTGTACCTTTAACCCCACCAAGGAGGAGACACCATGATTCAGGTTTCTCATCTGACCAAACGATATGGCCAACGCACGGCCGTGGACGACCTCACCTTCGAAGTCAAAAAAGGGGAAATCGTAGGATTTCTCGGACCCAACGGTGCCGGCAAAAGCTCCACCATGAAAATCCTGTCGGGCTTCATGCCCGCCACCGACGGTACCGCCGTGGTGGCCGATTACGACGTTTTCACGCAGCCGCTCGAGGTCAAGCGCAACGTCGGCTTCCTTCCCGAGACCCCGCCGCTCTACCTCGAGATGCAAGTGGACGATTACCTCGACCACGTCGCGCGCCTCAAGCAGGTAGCCAAAAGTGATATTAAAAAACGCATCGACTGGTCGCTCGAAAAAACCTCGCTCGGCGACAGTCGCAAGCGCCTGATCGGCAACCTCTCCAAAGGGATGCGCCAGCGCGTGGGTTTGGCGCAGGCGCTGATCAACGATCCCCGGGTCCTGATCCTCGACGAACCGACCGTCGGTCTCGATCCCCGGCAGATCATTGATATCCGCTCCCTGATCAAATCGCTCCGCGGCGAGCACACGGTGATCCTGAGCACGCACATCCTGCCCGAGGTGACCGCCACCTGCGACCGGGTGATCGTCATCAATCGCGGCAAAATCGTGGCGGAAGACTCCATCGACTCGCTCACCCAGAAGCACGGCGAAGGCACGACTTTCAAGCTCGCGCTCCGCAATCCGGCCCCGACCGGGATCGAGGCCCTCCGCAAAGTCAGCGGCGTCGAGTCGATCTCCGCCAACGGCACCGGTAGCACTTTTGTCGTCCGCTTCGCCAAGGGAGCCGAAGGGGATCGCGATCAGCTGCTCGCGGCCGCAGTGCAACAGAACCTCGGACCTCTCGAGTTCAGCGCCGAACGCGCCTCGCTCGAAGATATCTTCCTGAAACTCATCACTCAGGAATCCCTGAGCTAACCCGCACAAAGGAGAAATCGAAATGATTCGGAACATCTGGACGATCGCCCGACGCGATTTCCGCAGCTACTTCACCTCCCCGGTCGCATATATCGTGATCGCGGGCTTCATGGTCGTGATGGGATGGATGTTTTCCTTCATCCTGCGCGACTTCTCGATGCGCATGATGCAATACACGCAGATGAACATGGGCAAGGGGGTCTCGTTGACCGACGGCGTGCTGCGCCCGCTCTACGGCAACATGAACGTGGTATTCCTCTTCCTGGTGCCCTTCATCACGATGCGACTGTTTGCCGAGGAGCGGAAGCAGAACACTCTGGAGCTGCTGCTCACCTCCCCGGTCAGCCTGGCGGAGATGGTGACCGGCAAATTCCTCTCGGCCTGGATGCTCATCCTGGTCATGATCGGTCTGACATTGACCTACCCCGTGGTGCTGCTCGCAAGTGGCAACCCGGATCCCGGCGCAGTGGCGGGCAGCATTCTGGGCACCCTGCTCCTCACAAGCTGTTATATCGCAATCGGGGTCTTGTTCTCATCACTCACAGAGAACCAGATCGTGGCAGGAGCCCTGACCTTTGCGACAAGCCTGTTTTTCTGGCTCGTCAGCTGGGCGGCGGGATCGGCGGGCGGCGTGGTCGGCGAAGTGCTGAATCACCTCTCGCTCATCACCCACTTCAACAACTTCTCCCAGGGCCTCATCACGAGCGCCGACGTACTGTACTACCTTTCTTTCATTTTCGTCGGTCTGTTTCTCACTCACCGCGTCCTGGATTCCTATCGCTGGAGGTAAGATCAAATGAACTTCCTGAAAAATATCTCGAAAAACACCTGGCTGCTTGTCGCAAACCTGATATCGGCGCTGGCCATTCCGCTGGTCAAAATCCTGTTCCCGGAGCAAATGGCGCCCGTCATCGTCGCAGGTCTGCTATTCGCCGGGGCCCTCGGCGCCTTGATCTTCACCAATCGGAACTCGATCACCGGCAAGACCGCCGCATTCGGGATCAACTCGCTCATCACGACCCTGCTGGTCGTGAGCATCGTGGGTGTTTTGAATTTCCTCGCCTACCGCATGCAGTGGAAAGCGGATTGGACTCGAAACAAGAAGCACGGACTTGCCGAACAGACCCTCAAAGTCGTGAGAGAACTCAAGGAGCCGGTCAAGGCCACCCTCTGGGCCTCGCAGGCCCGTCAGGGCGAAGCCAAGGAGCTCCTCGAAAAGCTCCAAGGCGTGAGCACCAATTTCACGATCGAATATATCGAACCCACTCTTGAGCCTATGCGTGCTCGCCAAGCTGGAATCCGAAAGGACAACACCCTGGTCCTGACTCGCGGTGAACGCACCGAACGGGTGGAGGAGATCGACGAGGCCAAATTCACCGGTGCCCTGATCCGTCTCGTCAAGGACAAGACGCTTCTTGTTTGCTCGACGACCGGTCACGGAGAAAAGGACTTCAACGGCACGGCGGCCGATGGCTTCTCGCAGGTCAAGGGCGTGCTCGCGGCTCAGAACTACACGCTGCAGGATGTATCACTGGCAACGGCAACCGCCGTCCCCTCCAACTGCGATGTATTGCTGGTCATGGGGCCCCAGAAGGCCTTCCTTGCCAGCGAAGCCAAAGCCCTGGATGAGTGGCTTGCCAATGGCGGACGCGCTGTTTTCGCCATCGATCCTCCGCTCCGCGGCACCGAGGACGCCACCGAGCTGAACGCGGTTCTTGCCAAGTGGCATCTCAAAGCTGCAACCGCCTTGACGATCGACCTCATGGCCCGAGCCGCAGTGGGCGACCCCGCCATGCCGATCGTCACGACCTACTCCAAGGAGAGTCCGATCACCAAGGAGATGCAGGGACAGACTTTGTTTCCCTTCACTCGTCCGATCGAAATCCTGCCCGGAGCTCCGGCCGGCATGACTGCGCAGTGGATCGCCCGCACATCGGAAGCGGCCTGGGGTGAGACTTCCATGGAAGATCTCGCCAAGGGGCAGGTCAGCATGAACCGCGGCATCGACAAACCCGGCCCTCTCAACGTGGCCGCTTCGGTCGAAGGCAAGCTTGCCGACTCCAAGGCCGAGAAGAAGACCCGAATCGTGTTGTTCGGAAGCTCGCTCTTCGCTTCGAACAACTACGGACGTCTCGGACCGAACTACGACTTTCTCGTCAATTCGGTCAACTGGACGCTCGAAGACGAAGGCTTGATCGCGATTCGCGCCAAAGAGGACGAACCGGCCAAGCTCTCGCTCACGGGCATGCAGCTCAACCTGATCCAGCTGATTGCCGTGTTCGCACTGCCCCTGCTGATCGCGTCGAGCGGTATCGGGATCTATATC